>ERZ1643249.43-NODE-43-length-215000-cov-8.405643_pt1 | contig 215000 bp, 187 predicted proteins | sample MGYA00579263_ERZ1643249 | MGnify/ENA primary metagenome ERZ1643249 (study PRJEB29033, sample SAMEA4952264) | chicken gut metagenome | biome: Broiler Chicken; feature: Gastrointestinal Tract; material: Caecum | place: Ireland | collected 2018 | study: Broiler...
TCACTGCAGACTTCTTAGTGCCCGCTCTTATCGGTCGTCGATAAATTTTTAAAGAACTCAATCAGTTACTGCGTTGTCATCAGTAACGAGGTGCGAATTATGAAGAGGTTTTTTAGGCTTGTCAAACCTTCCTCTCAAAAAAATTCTATAATTTCAGCGCAAAGATATACCTTTTCTTTTAAAATCAAAAGATTGCAAAAATTTAACGAATTGTAATTTAAGGGTTTCTTCTAATTATGTTTCGTCCAATTGATTGGAGAAATTCCCTTTTGGATCAGCCATTCATTTGCTTTTCTGAAATGATCATTCCCGATGAAAGGAATCGGCCCTCTCATTGCCGACAGCGGCGACGGGTGGTTGCTCTCTAAGATCAAACAATCTTTATTGAATTTTCGAATGAGCTTCTTCTTTTCCTGGGCCGATTTTCCCCAAAGCATAAAAACGACCGGTCTTCCCTCCGAAGCAACTTTCGCAATAATTTCATCGGTCAGTTCTTCCCAGCCTTTCTTACTGTGGCTGTTGGCCATTCCCTCTACAACCGTAAGAACCGTGTTGAGAAGCAGAACGCCTTGTTTGGCCCAGCCTTCCAACTCACCCGTTCTGAATTCGGCTTCCGGATACTCTCTTTTGATTTCTTTAAAGATGTTCCTCAGACTCGGCGGCGGCGGTACATCCTTGTTCACGGAAAACGCCAATCCGTTTGCCTGATTGAATCCGTGATAAGGATCCTGTCCGAGAATAACGACCTTTACATCTCCCGCTGAAAGAAGTTCTAAAGCCCGGTACGGCTTCGGCGGGAAAATTTTCAACCCTTCGGCTTTCTGTTTCGCCAAAAGCTGCTCAATCTTCTTTCCCGCCTCCGAATGCTCGAAATCAGAAAGAACCGGTTTCCAATCCTCTTTGATACTGCTTTCATGCATGAGCCCCCTCCGTTGCTGGAAGGAGGGCCTTCAAATCCGAAAGATGGTCAATCATTGCTGCCGCCTCGTCACGTTTTGCAATTTCATCGAGCGGCACGCCCTCACTCCAGCCCGTGCGCACGAGTATCGATGGGACGCCCGCTTGTTTCGCCGCTGAAGAATCGTTTCCTGAATCGCCTACCATCAGAACTTCTTCCGGCGCCACGCCGAGTTTCTCACAGGCATAAATAAGCGGATCGGGATACGGTTTGGGTCTTGCCGCACTGTCGCCGCCCACAACCAAATCCACAAGTTCGAGCAGTCCTTTGCCGGCCAACGTATCCAGTGTCATTTGATAGGGCTTGTTCGTTACGATCGCTGTCTTTAGCCCCAGATTTTTTACATACTTGATGGTCTCTATCGTATCGGGATACAGCACGCCTTTTGAGTAGCGACCTGCCTCCACATGTCTTGCCATACTTTTGACAGCTAAGTTGAACATTTCCTCAGGAAACGGTTCGTCCATGGAATCGGTCATCGCACGCCGAACCAAAACAAACATTCCTTTTCCGATGTATTTGCCGACCTTCTCTTCCGAGAGCGGAGGTTTATCAAAGTCGGAACGCATTTGGTTCACGAGTTCGGTGAGACCCGGGAGTGTGTTAACAAGGGTGCCGTCCAGATCAAACAGCACCGCTTTCAAGTTCTCAAAACGTTTCATCTTTACAGGGACGCCAGCTCGGAGCGCATGTCGTCAATAACGGCTTTGTAGTCGGCCTCGTTGAAAATTGCACTTCCTGCAACAAATGTGTCCGCACCGGCTGCTGCAATTTCTCGGATATTCGATTTCTTTACGCCGCCGTCGACTTCTAGAAGGACCTTGCGTCCAGAAACCTCTTCATAACTATCGAGGAGTGACCTGCACTCCTGCAGTTTTCCAATCGTGGTCGGAATAAAGGACTGTCCGCCGAATCCAGGGTTGACGCTCATGAGCAGAACCATATCGATGTTGTCGAGCTCGTAATGCAGATACTCCAGCGAAGTTGCCGGATTTAAGGCCAAACCTGCCTTGCAGCCGCAGTCACGAATCAGCCTCAGCGTCCGATCAACATGACGGCTCGCTTCCGGATGGAACGTAATAATGTTGGCACCTGCTTTCGCAAACAACGGAACGATTTCGTCCACAGGCTCAACCATGAGGTGTACATCAATCGGTGCCTCGGTATAAGGACGAATAGCTTTGCATACCATCGGACCCACCGTCAGGTTCGGTACGTAGTGATTGTCCATTACATCAAAATGAATCCAGTCTGCCCCGGCAGCAATCACATCTTGAACCTCTTTCCCGAGATTCGCGAAATCAGCCGAAAGGATAGACGGCGCAATTCTGTATTTTGTCTTTGTCATTGTGACCTCCATCTTTCAATTTTAAAGACTTGGGACTCGTCCTTGAATGGCAAGACGTCTAAAGATGACCGATTTGATTTTGTCCTAGAATCAGGCGTTCGCAGGAGAGAATTTATGACCAAACGCAGCATCGCTTCCCTTGTTTCGGCTTTAATTTGCTTAGCATTGCTTAACGGCTGCTCCAGCAATAAACAAAAGCCTCAGGAGATTACGGAACCCACGGAAGAAAGCGTCCGTTTTGAAATCTCTGCCTTCTCCGACATTCCTTCTTCAGAGCAAGAGGATTGGGCAGCTGCGTTATCTGCATTCAAGATTTCCTGCCGCTCGATTTACCGCAAAACAGCCTGGGCTGAAGCTTGCTCGAAAGCATCCGGTACAGACGCTCAGAATGCGGAAGCGTTCTTCAAAAATAATTTCACTCCGTGGAAAATCGAAAAACGCACAATCGGCACACAAACCGGAACCGTTTATTCCGTTTCTGACACCGGCCTCATGACCGGCTACTACGAACCTCTGCTTACTGTCTCGAAACATCGAACAGAGCGGCACACCACCCCGATCCTCTCTACGCCTGACGACTTAATCATTGTTGACTTAGCGGAGGCCTATCCGAAACTCAAAGGCATGCGCTTAAGAGGAAAAATTCAAGGGAGAAAACTCGTCCCTTACGACACTCGAGCAAAAATCGTCGCTCGTAAAGACCTCGACAAGTACTCCATCGCCTGGAGCGACGATCCTGTCGCCGTCTTCTTCCTTCAAATTCAGGGGTCCGGAAGACTACGGACTGAAGAAGGCGAACTGATTCGAGTCGGCTACGACGATCAAAACGGCCGTCCGTACAAGGCCGTGGGATCATGGCTTGTCGATCAGGGCTATCTGAAGCGCCATGAATTGTCCATGCAGAACATAAGAGCTTGGGCACAGAACAACCCGGATAAGGTGGACACCCTGCTCAACCAAAACCAAAGCTTCGTTTTCTTTAAAGAAAAGAAAGGCGGAGATCCGAACGAGGGACCGATCGGCGCCCAGGGCCTTCCCCTGACGCCTAAAGCTTCGGTTGCAGTAGACAGAAGATACATTTCGCTGGGAACACCCGTACTGGTTTCGGTTTCTCAAACCAATCCGAACCTTAATTTCACAAAGCTGGTAGTCGCGCAGGACACGGGCGGCGCCATCAAAGGTCCGATCCGCTTTGACTTCTTCTGGGGATTCGGAGATGAAGCGGGCAAAAACGCGGGCAGACAAAAAAGCCAAGCTCGCGCCTGGCTCCTTTTACCGAACGGTGTAACGCCGGAAAGCCTGTAATATCGCTCAAGCCTAATCAAGCGAAACGGCCGGATCCGGCCGTTTGTCTTAAAGCTCTTTAGGCTCCTTACCTTCGTCTTCTTTTTCGCCTTCCTGCTCAATCTTGGAGATGAGTTCCATGGCAGTCATAAACCCGTAAGGACCTTCGCCGTCAGCCAAATAAATTGCCGGAACGGTTTCAATGCCCAATTTTTCCAAAAGTTCCATGTTGTCTTCAACAATGTTTTTGGCCTCTTCGGTTGCTTTTACCTTCGGGCGATTCTCATTCATGACCCAATCTGCCCAAGCTGCAGCAGGATCCTTTTCCGACAAAATCTCAGCAGACAGCTTCTCGGAGTCTTCACCAAGAACCGGCGCTAAGTAAACAAAGATCTCCAAATCGTTGAGTTTGTCCGTGTTTTCTTCGAAGAAACGCTTGCACCACGGACAATTCGGATCAGCAAAAACAGCAATGTGGCACTTTTTAACTGCACCAAGCTTGATCGTAAAAGCCTTTTTCTCAGACCAGTTAGTCAGCGGGAATTTTTTAGTCATCGGATTCTCTCCTCAACATTGATAACTTGAAATATACGAGTCTCAATGGAGAGGCCAAGAAAAACCAACTCATTCCGAGAGTTTATCTTTAGCAAGCATGTTCTCCAGGTATTCAATGCTCACGGCGCCCGGGGCTCTTTGGCCGCTCGGAACAAAGACGGTCGGAGTACCCGTCACGCCGAGCTTGCTGCCTAAGGCGATATTGCGCTCAATCGCAGAGACATCGCAATTAGCACTCTTGGCCGGCGCCTGCACGCCGTCGAGCATGCGAGCTCTCCAGGCAGCGCCCTTATCCTTGGCACACCAAATATTCTGACTTTCGGCCAAAGAGGAAGGTCGAATCACCGGATAGAGGAATGTGTAAATCGTGACATCCTTCATTTCTTTCAAACTTGCCTCAAGTTTGCGGCAGAAAGAGCAGTTCGGATCGGAGAAAACAGCAATCTGACGAGCACCTGTACCGTTAACGATTTTGATAGCATCCGCAAGCGGAAGCTTGGTGAAATCAATGCGGCTGAGTCGATCTTTCGTTTCTGCCGTCAGGTTTCTCTGCGTCTTTGTTTCAAACAGCTGGCCAACAATGATGTGATCGGCAGTAGCGTCCGAATACATAATTTCATTCTGCGCTACCACTTCATAAACACCTTTAACAGGCGTAACCGAAACCGACTCGACCGGAATACCGAGCTTCCCTTGGAATGTTTTTTTCAATGTGTCACAAATTTGTTTTTCATCCTGGACAGCTGCTGCAGGGGCGTTCGTAACCGACTTATCTGCTGCCGTGACGACGGGTGCTGCAGGAGCGTTAACGGCTGTTTGAGAAAAGGCGGTAAACGGCATCAATGCTAAGAGGGCCGCACAGAGACGCTTTTTGCAATTCATTCGAAACTCCGGTGTTTGAAACAAGAAAAAAGTATTTTATTTCCTTCAGGAATCGACACATTATTTCAGTATTACGGACCTTTTGGGGACGATACGTGCTTTTCCTCAGAATCCCCGCGAGATTTTTCTTTAAAAGTCCTGTATAGTGCTGCTTCTCGATTGAGAGACGGCTAGATAGCTCAGTTGGTAGAGCAACGGATTGAAAATCCGTGTGTCGGTGGTTCGATTCCGCCTCTAGCCACCAGAATTTTTCTTGGCGCTGAATTTTCCGACACTCAGTTGCGCATTTAGAAAAACTCCTGTATATTTCGTCTTCTCGGTTACGAGACGGCTAGATAGCTCAGTTGGTAGAGCAACGGACTGAAAATCCGTGTGTCGGTGGTTCGATTCCGCCTCTAGCCACCAGAATTCTTTGAGCCCGATGCTGAAAGCCTCGGGCTCAATTTTTTTCTAACTCGGGGAGTAGCCTCCTGGGGACTGTCAACAAACTTGGCAAAGCCATGGCAGTTCCGGCGCAGTCCTGCGCTTGGCGAGACCGATGAACCTTTGGACGCTTCCGGCGCGCCGAGGGTTCATTGTGTCTTTGCCGGATTGGAGAAAATCCATGGAAGCCATCCTCGTTGCCATCGGAGCCGTTGCCCTTGCTGAAATGGGCGACAAAACACAGCTCCTTGCTTTCCTTCTCGCTTCTCGGTTCAAAAAGCCCACGCCGATTATTCTTGGCATTTTGGTCGCGACGATCTTTAATCACTCTCTTGCCAGCGCGCTCGGCGCATGGATTACCCACGCCTTCAGCCCCGAAGTGATTAAATGGATCATTGTAGGTTCGTTCCTCGCCATGGCGGCATGGATTCTTATTCCGGACAAAGGCGATGACGATGCGCTGAAAAACCACTCCATGCGATTCGGAGTTTTCGGCGTAACCTTTATCACCTTCTTCTTGGCAGAAATGGGCGATAAAACTCAGATTGCAACCGTCGCGCTTACCGTCAAATACGCCGCTCCGGTTCTCGTGGTGATCGGTACCACGATCGGCATGCTGATTGCTGACGTACCTGCAGTTTGGATCGGCGACAAACTCGCTCAGAAGGTTCCGGTCAAGCTCGTCCGCATTGCCTCTGCAGTCTTGTTCGCTGCGATCGGTATCCTAGCAGCGTTTGAATACACGCCGACCGAGCTATAGTGTGCGCTTGTCTCAATTCAGACTTGCACCTGAACGATTCTTCGCACCACGAGTAAACTTTCTGTGTGATACAGATAGGAGCACAAGCTTATGTCAGTTCGAAAATTAATCGCGGGGCTCTTGTTTTCGGGAATTTCGCTGCTTGCGCTAAGCGGCTGTGCCGTCGGGCCGGAAAACAACAATCCGACCCAATTAACCTCTCAATGGGTTGATCCGGCAGCCACCTTCGAACAAAAGACCATCACCGGCCTTCTCGTCGCTGCCGTCGTTGAGAATCCGACGAACCGCCGGATTTTCGAGGACATCGCATGCAATGTCTTGGCACTGCACGGCATCCCGAGCACACCGAGTTACCGCGCTATTCCTCAGGCCTCGAATCTGACGATCCTGGGAGGCGGCCTAAATTACACTGCTCTGTTCAGTGCCGCCAAATTGGCTAAGGCGAGCAATGTTTTGGCGATCCACCAGACGGGTACCAAAACTAATGTGATTTACGATCCGGGAATGACATGGGGGCCTGATCCTTTCTGGGGTCCCGGGCCTTGGGGCGGTCCTTTCGGACCAGATCCATTCTGGGGCGGCTGGGCAATCCCGCCCTCCATCACTCAGCAAAACATCATCGAGTCCAATACCGAACTCGTCAGTGTTAAAACCGGCGCAGTTTTGTGGACGGGCGCTTTCTCTACGGTAAGCGACCAAGCACCGATCACTCAGACGCTGCAGGAGTACGTCGGAATGGTGCTTCAGGCAATTTTGAACAACGGCTTCCTGATTCCGGTCAGCATGCCGAATTACCAAATTCAGCCTGCGGCTAAATTCGACCCTCAGTCTGCGAACGCGGGCACCCTTCCTCGTTAAATAGCCTGGCAATTCTGGCGCAGTCTTGAATGTGCTGATTTCCGATCCACTTCAAGGCTGCAAAGGAGAGACCGGCTGCCGCAACCTGGCCGGCGATCGGCACCCACTTGGCCGCTTGTGCGGCCGTCATTTGGATACTCAGCTTTTTAAGAACGGCAAGAACTAAAGACTTTGTAATCAGCTTTCCGGCCCAGGCGCTTCCTGTCACGGTGATCATCTGAAAGAGCTGAACCTGTTTGTCCGTCGAAAGATGCTGAATTTGCTGAGGCGTGAGCCCGAATTCCTGATTAATGAAATTGAGGATGGACATCAGCATCGTCACGTCCACCGTTACATTGATGCCGGGTATCGGAATGGCACTTGCTCCTGCGGTCACTAAGGCACGCTGAGTTACAAACTTTTTTGTACGAGCGATACAGTCGAGGATGGCCTGCTCATCCGGAGGTATTTCCTTCAATTTTGTCTCTGCAGGTAAATCCTTCTGTTTAAAGATGGTCAAAGCCCTCATACTCTCATCCTTGCCTAAGCGACTAAACTTAAGGCATAAATAATGCTCTATTTTTAATATTAATAACTAAGCTGCGCAAATGGTCCGACTTATTTTAGTCAGGCCGCCCGATAAGCGGCGCTGTTGGACACAATAGAAAGATGAATCTTTTCGCCCTGGGATTGAACCATAACACTGCTCCTCTCGCCTTGAGAGAGAAGGTTGCTTTTTCTTCTGAAGAGCTGGATACCGCAAACCAAAAGATTCGAGCCATGCTCGGAAATTCTGCCGGCGGCGGTATCAAAGAGGTCGCGATCTTATCGACCTGTAACCGCACGGAAATTTATTGTGCGGCTGAAGACTCCGAACTTGCCTCCAAAAAACTGAAAGAATTCTTGGCTGAAAGCAAAGGCGTGAAGTTCAATGAACTTGAAGAACACCTCTATGTGTTCTTAAATGACGACGCCGCTCGCCACGCCTTCAGAGTCGCCTCCGGCCTGGATTCGATGGTGCTCGGCGAAACTCAGATCGTCGGTCAAATGAAAAAGGCTGTGAAAACAGCTCAGAAAAATCATGGACTGGGCGTTTTTCTGAACTATCTTTTTCAAAAGACATTTGCGGTCGCCAAAGAAGTCCGTTCTAAAACCGAGATCGGCGCTCACTCCGTATCCTTGGCTGCAGCAGGCGTCCGTGTCGCTTCAAGCATCTTCGGTTCTTTAGAAAACTCCAACATCTTGTTTGTCGGTGCCGGGGAAATGATTGAGCTCTGTGCCGCTCATTTCTGTGCGCAAAAACCGAAAAACGTTGCCGTCGCAAACCGCACCGTCGCCAGAGCTGCGGCTTTGGCCGAAACGATCGGCGCAAAAGCTGTCGGACTCGTCGACCTCCCGGAAATTCTTCCGGAGTACGACATTCTGATCACTTGCACGGCCAGCACGCTTCCCATCATCGGTCTCGGCATGGTTCAAAGTGCACTGAAGCGCCGCAAGCATCGTCCGATCTTCATGATCGACCTTGCGGTCCCCAGAGACATTGAACGCGAAGTGGACGATTTAGACGAAGTTTACGTTTACACCGTGGACGATCTCGGAAAAGTCGTTCAATCGGGTATTCAGGGACGTAAGGCTGCCGTCGAGCAGGCAGACCGACTCATCGAAACCAAAGTCGATGAATTTAAGTGCTGGATGACAACGCGCTCCTCCATCCCTCAAATTCTGAGTCTTCAGGAACGAGCTGACGCCCTCCGCTTGATGGAACTTGAAAAAGCCAAAAAAGCCATTCAAAAAGGCGGCGACGCCAACGAAATTTTAGAAGCCATGTCTCACGGCCTCATGAAGAAATTCATTCATGACCCGTTGACAGTCTTGCGCAATGATCCCAACCTTTCGCAGGAAGACTACGAAAAGGTTCTTCATTTGCTCGATCGCTTCTATCACTATCACATCCATCATCGCTAGCTGTGCGACAATTCAACAATACCTGCCTTCACTTTTGAAGGCTTTTTGTGTTGATATTTCAACTAAAATCGAACGAACTCGGCTAAAAATACGGACATGAAAGACACAATGCGCTCCAAGCTGACCCAACTGGTCAGACGACTTGAAGAAATCGATCAGAATCTTCAAGACCCCGATGTCACATCTAATATGGACCAATTCCGAGCACTCTCCAAAGAACGTGCGGAAATTGAACCTGTCGTTTTAAAGGCTAAGGAATACGAGCGGGCAGAAGAAGACCTTGCTGCTGCCGAGGAAATGCTTTCCGATGAAGAGATGAAGGAATTCGCATCTGAGGAAATCAAAGCGGCCAAGAAGGCAATCGAGCAGATTTCTTCTGAATTAGAAATCCTCCTGCTTCCGAAAGATCCTAACGATGATAAAAACATCTATCTGGAAATCCGCGCCGGCACAGGCGGTGACGAGTCCGCACTCTTTGCCGGAGATTTGTTCAGAATGTATTCTCGCTATGCCGAACGTCAGAAATGGCAGGTGGAATTTGTCTCTGCCAGCCCTTCCGACTTAGGCGGCTACAAAGAAATCGTTGTGAAAATCGTGGGCCAAGGTGCATATTCCAAACTGAAGTTTGAAAGCGGCGGACATCGTGTTCAGCGCGTACCGGAAACCGAATCTCAGGGACGTGTACATACCTCTGCATGCACAGTTGCCGTACTTCCAGAAGCTGACGAAATCGGCGATGTCGTCATCGATCCATCCGAGCTCAGAATTGACGTTTACCGTGCCTCCGGCGCCGGCGGTCAGCACATTCAGAAAACAGAAAGTGCTGTTCGAATCACGCATCTTCCTACCGGCATTGTAGTTGAGTGTCAGGACGAACGAAGCCAGCATAAGAACAAAGAGCGAGCCATGGGCGTTCTGATCTCTCGTATTCATGCTGCCCAAGTCGCCGAAGTTCAGGCCAAGGAATCGAGCATGCGCAAATCTCTGATCGGTTCCGGAGACAGAAGCGAACGTATCCGCACTTATAACTACCCGCAGGGCAGAGTTACGGACCATCGCATCAACCTGACGCTTTACAAACTTGATTCGATCATGGACGGAGATCTCGACTGCCTGATTTCTCCGCTCACAACCGAACATCAAGCCGAACAGTTAGCAGCTCTTGCCGAAGGAGAATAACTTTGACGACCGTCCGTGAATGGCTGCTCTCCAGCTCACTGGATTCGATTGATAAGAGTTTCATACTGGAGCACGTGTGCGGAATGAATAAAGCCGCGCAGCTCATTCACGGCGATCGAGTTCTTTCTTCCGACGAAGCAAACAAACTTAACGACATCGCAAAAAAACGCTCTGAGGGTGTCCCGCTCCCCTACCTTCTTGGTACTCAGGAATTCTTCGGACGCCCTTTTCTTGTCAATCCGTCGGTGCTGATTCCGCGGCCTGACACTGAGTGTCTCGTCGAGTGGCTCATCGAACATCTTCCCAAAAACGGTCTTGTCTGCGACTTGGGCACGGGTTCAGGCTGCATTGCCGCCACCGTAGCCTTAGAACGTCCTGATCTCACCGTATGGGCCTCAGATCTCTCGGGAAGTGCCTTGAATGTCGCCAAAGCCAACTGCAAGGCGCTCGGCGCCGAAGTCAAACTTGTTCAAGGTCCCTGGCTGGATCCTTATCCGGCTGAATTATCTTTTGACGCTGTCATCTCTAACCCGCCTTACATCGAAGGGGACGACAAACATTTAGACGCCCTTCGCTTTGAACCGAGAAGCGCTTTAACCGACGAATCCGACGGTTTAATTGCGTATAGAAGCATTCTTCCGCAGATAAAGAGAAAGGCGCCGGAGGTACAAGTAATCGCTTTTGAACACGGTTGGAATCAAGGAGAGGCCGTTCGGGGCATCTTTGAAGAAAACGGATTTAAAGGAGCCTCGACGTTCCGGGACTACGGAAACAACCCTCGCTTCACGGCTTGGCTGAAGGCCTAGTCTAGATATGGAAAAAGCCCCGATTCACCCCGAACTCCCAGAGCATAGCTCCGGGATTTTTTCATTTTGAGAAAAATCTTTCGTAAATTTAAATAGTTGAAATTGACTCTAAGGGTAATTCCTGCTATTATAGTCTATATTTATATATAAGGACTATTATGACTCGACCAAGAACTCTGCCCGACGACCATTTCCGTTTCTCCACCTTCAGAAAAGGCGATTCCACTTATGTCTATGGCTATAGGAATGAGTGGGATCCGGAAAAGAAACAGTCAAGAATTGCCAAAAGAATTTATGTCGGCACGCTTAATGAAATTACCGGAAGAGTTAAGCTGGGCAAAAAATACTTATCAAATCATCCTGAGTACGAAGGCAAGACGCTTTATTTTGAAAATCGCACCCTCGTTGAAAGATCCGAGCAAGAGGTTGCAGCAGAAGTCGGGCAACGCGAAACTTCATGGGCTTCAAACAATCTTTCTTATGCTGCCACCTGGGCCCTTTGGCAGTTCGCATCCAAGAACCGAATTCTGCAAAACTTACAGGCGGTCTTTGGAAAACAACTGGGAACCAACCTCCTGGCTTTAGCTATCTATCAGCTTTTAGACGGGGGCGCGATGAACGGCTATGAAGACTGGCTTCCTGACAACTGGCTTCCTGTGAGCGCTCCTCTGAGCTCTCAGCGCATCAGCGAATTGCTTGCTCAAGTCGACCACGGGGATATGGTTAATTATTTCCGTTTACGATTTGATCGATCCAAAGAAAATTATCAGAAATGGCTTGAGGAACTAACACAGAACGCCAAGAAAAAAGGCTCGGCCACTGCGCCTTCAACATTGCAAAAAATGTACATGGCGCTGGACTCCACGGCAATAAGCACCTTCTCTATGACAATCGAGGATGCGGCTTACGGACACGCCAAACAGAATCCCGAACTCAAGCAAATCAACCTTACGCTAGCCGTTGATTTCTTGAACGGAGATGTCTGCTATGCCCGAGAAGATGAAGGTTCGATCACCGATAAGTCGGTCTATAGGTCCGTTCTGGCCCAGATGAAAAGTTACGGCTTTGACCTCGACGAGACAGTTCTGGTTACCGACCGCGGCTACTCGTCGATAATGAATCTCCAGAGTCTTTTTAATGCCGACGTCAGCTTCGTCGCCGGCGTTCCTATCGTAGAAAAAGGCCTGAAAGATAAATTTGCGAAGTTCCGTGAAGCGCTTTGCGACCTCGCTTTCTACAACAGCGAATACGACGTTTATTGCAGAACCATTAAGGAAGACTGGAAGCAAAACACAGAGGGCGGTTCGATAGATCGCACCTGCTTTGTGCATCTTTACCGATTCCCCGAAATTGCTCTATCGCAGCAAAAACAGTTACTCAAGAAAGTCGACAAAGCCCTGGATAAAAAGCGCAGCGGACGAGTCGTAGATCGAGATGACTGGAACTTTGTTGCCCGCTTCATCACCGAACGCAAAGAAGAGCATGACGGAAAAGAAAAGAAAATCTGGAAGAAGAACCTTGAGGCACTCCGATCCTGGGAGCGCACTGCCGGCTGCTTTGTTATCCGCAGCGACTGGCTCGAAGATCCGATCGAGGCTTTAAGAATTTATAGACGCAGAAACATCGTTGAGGTTGCGTTCAGACAATTTAAAGTCCTCAACGGAGGTAACCGACTGTACGCGACTCAAACTTCCTACATGGGCAAGCTGATGGTACATACGATAGCTCAGTCTCTGAGAATGGCCATTACCGTGCAAGCCAAGAGAAGAGAAACTCAGGAATTGAAGCTTCCCGATAACTCGGTAGAGAAATTGCTGACTGTCCTGAAGAAAGTAAGAGCAGTTCGAGCGCCAACAAGGTCCACATGGGTTGTTGAGCCGCTGACGAAAAAAGCCCAAGACATGCTTGAGCTTTTAAATCTACCTAAGCCTCCCATGACATTTAAGTCAATATAGAACTATGTCACGGGAGTTACGGATTCACGGAGCTTTTTTACATCCTCCTCAGAATCTCTGACGAGAACAGGAATTTGATGGTGCCCACTGACTGACTTGAACAGACGACCTACCGCTTACAAGGCGGTTGCTCTACCACTGAGCTAAGCGGGCTAACCGAGAACCTGAATTCTACACATTTTTTTGGGTTTGTGTTGAGCCCAGGCCCCAAGAAGTAAAAAGATGTAAGAACGCCGGAGCACTCCCTCCTTTAAGGAGCTCTCGCTCGGCAATGTCTCTTAGACATCAGAAGAGAGGATAGGAAGATCAAAACCTATCATTTTTGTCTAGACATTACCTTTTGCATTCACTGTCGATTGGAATATTAAAACCTCCATTTTCAAAATCTCATTCCAAAAGGACGTTAAATCGATTACTCGAGAAAACGCCGAAGCTGTACTAGACCATGAACGTCAGGAAGCGAGAGAGCTTTATCGCTTTTTGAATGTGTAAAAAAAGCCCCGATCAACGGAGCTTTTTTCGGTTCTCCTCAGAGTTTTTTGACGAGAACAAGAATTTGGTGGTGCCCACTGACTGACTTGAACAGACGACCTACCGCTTACAAGGCGGTTGCTCTACCACTGAGCTAAGCGGGCAAACCGAGAACCTGAATTCTGCACATTTTTTTCGAGTTTGTGTTTAACTCAGGCCTCGAGAAGTAAAGAGAAGTAAGAAATGAGGATTTTAGTCCTCTACTTTCACAAACCCGCGTTTCGGTTGATCCCCGCTCATCTTCGGCTTTTTCATGGGTTCAACATCAAAACGCATACCGTATCCTTCCTCGCGGATGAAGATCGCCTTAACTCGATCAACAGGAATGGAGATGGACTCAACCTTTCCGGCAAATCGGGCCTTAAAGGTGATCACGTCATTTCCAAGCTGCAGGCTGTCGCACGCAGTCGGAGAAATATTGAGGACAATTTCATTGTTCGTCACATAGTTGGACGGTACAATGACGCGATAATCCTCCGGTTCAGCCAAAACAGAAAGCTGGGGAGTGAAATCGTTGTCCACGCTCCATTCGTAAAAAGCGCGAATGAGGTACGGAGTCATTGAAGGTAAATTGGCCATTCTCTTTCTTCTACTTGCGCATCACTCTTTCAGACGGAGTCAGAGCTTCAATGAAGGCAGGACGAGAGAAAACTCTTTCGGCGTACTTCTGGACAGGCATTCCGGCAGGAGGAAGTTCGATACCGTAGTAGTTCAAACGCCACAGAAGCGGGGCAAGTGCAATATCCAGCATGGAGAACTCATCTCCCATGAGGTATTTCTTTTTTGCAACAGCCGGTGCCAAACCTGTCAGCTGATCTCGGATGGCTTCTCTCGCCTTAACACGAGCTTCGTCGGAGCTGGCTCTGTTTTCCAAAGTGTGAACGTGCTTGAAGATCTCACGTTCGAGGTTGAACAACAGAAGACGAGTTCTGGCTCTTTCAACCGGATCAGGCGGCATCAGCTGAGGATGAGGAAAACGCTCATCGATGTATTCGTTGATGATGTTTGATTCGTAAAGAACGAGATCTCTTTCAACCAGGATCGGAACTTCGCCATAGGGGTTCATCACATTGATGTCTTCAGGCTTGTGATAGAGATCAATGTCACGGATTTCAAAATCCATTCCTTTTTCGAAAAGCACAAAGCGGCAACGCTGAGAAAAAGGATCAGTGCTGCCTGAGTAAAGAACCATCATAGGCCGTTCTCTCTTAAAAAAATATAAATAAATCAAAATGTCAAGGCCCTAAGATTTTAAACGATTAGGAAGAAAATCCCAAATTTTTGCCCGTAAAGCCTTGTCTCCCAACGAACTCCCAAAATAAACCTCTGCCTTAATTTTGAGGAATTTTTAATTGCATAATTAAGAAAGTTTCGTTGCTCCAGTAGAGAAAATTATGGAAAAAGTTCAGAAGCAAGCCACCACGTTCTTTAAAGAATTTCAGGCTTTCATTTCGAAAGGAAATGTCGTTGACTTAGCCGTCGCGGTGATCGTCGGTGCCGCATTCAACAACATCATCAGTTCGTTGGTAAAAGACATCATCAATCCGATCCTTGGTGCCCTTATCGGCAAGCCTGATTTTACGAATCTCTTCTGGGTCATGAAGATGCCGGCCGACTACACCGGTCCTATGACTTACGATGCACTGACCAAGGCCGGCGCCAACGTATTGGGCTACGGCGCTTTCCTTACCGCCGTTATTAACTTTCTTTTACTGGCATTCGTTATCTTCTGCATGCTGAAAGCCCTCTCCTCCATGCGCAGGAAGCTGGAGCTTGAAGCCGAAAAAGCCACTCCTCCGACTCCCGAAAATATCGTTCTCTTAAGAGAAATTTTGGCGGAACTCAAGAAGAAATAATTCTTTATAGAAGGAAGGGAGGCTGCGGCCTCCCTTTTGTTTTAGAAGTTCCAGTTTGCTCTTGCCGTCAAGGCTGCTTCGAGCTTGCCGTCACCGGTTGCTGCCGAGGCAGCCAGACTGCCTTCGAAGCGTCCTTGTTTCACAGAAACCGCCATAGTTCCGAAACCGTTCCAGCGGCGGAAGTTCTTCTGAGAAATATCTTCCTTTGCTTCAGTTCCAACCGCAAACAAGCGAGACTCCTTGGACAGCTTCCCGACTTTGACCGATCCGCCCAACTCTCCCTTAAGGCGGATTTTTGTATCCGTCGCAGAGGAAACTGCCCAGCTTCCTCTCAAACTCAACGGCACCTCTGCGAACACCTGAGCCTTATTCTTCAGCCTAAAGGCATCCTGAGAGCCGATAGATGTTTTCTCGGTTGCTTTCGGGAACACCCAAAGCTGCGGATAGGCCGCGATCGAGAGTTCTTCGATCAATGCATAGGCGACATCTCCTCCGACGTTAAATAACGTCTCAGGGACACGCGTCTTCAGTTTGTCCATCTGCATCGAGCCGGGCAAGGAAGAGGTAATTTTTCCTCTGGAGTGGCCGATGCTGCTGTTTAAGGCAACGGAGATCTTCTCGAATCTCTTGCCGACGGAGAGGGACAGACCAAAAATATTTTGTTTGCCTGAGGCGTCCAAGACAGTATGTCTGCTCTTTGAGGAAACGTGACCGCCGTCAAAAGATACAGACCAGCTTAAACCGGCCGCATTTTTCCCGGCGGCTCCTATGCGCACGGTTTCAGAGGTTGCGCGGTATCTTGAAGAGCCGAGGTAGCCTCCGAGGTTCTTTGAGAAAAACAAACCGCCTCCAACCTCGCCAAACATATAAATGCCCGGTTCTTTCTTTTCCATGACGGTATGAAGTTCCCAAAGCGTCTTCTTCATACTTTCTCCGCGCACACGGAGCGTATTTAATCGAGTACCTAACAGAGAGCCGAGCTGTGTCGCTTCCTTAATCAGTTTATGAGACTGCTGAGGGTTAAAGTAAACTTCGTTGTCCACGCGAGCAAAGAATTTTTGAGCCGCATTCAAAGAGTCGACTGTAAAACCTTCCGGGTTGTCATAGAGCCAGCCCTGAAGCTCCGGATAGACAAAGTTTTGAGAGTTGATTTCTCCGTGCTTAATGAACCAACCTTCTCCTGCAACGTTTTCCAGTTTCAGGGAGAGATTAGGGTTAAGCGACACGAGGTTCACATCGGATCTTCCGTTGATTTCCGAAACAGTCGTATCCGTCAGCTGATTGGTTCCGAATGGATCCACCACAAAGATCGAACTATTCGGCTGGAAGGAGAGAGAACCGTCTGCGGCAGAAGTAAATACAGGAGCATCTGCACGACCGCGCATCAGCAGCGCACCGCCTTCCCCAAACACAACACCGGCTTCCCCTTCTCTTGTAGCTGCATTGCCAAGACGAATAATGTTTCCATTACCCAGAACTTGGGTTTCATTTACGACCAGAACAGCCTTTGAAGGATTGCCAAATTGCTCCAGAATGGACAAAGTCTCAGGAATTCCGTAGCCGTTTCCATCTCCTGAGGCATCGTCTCCTAGAATCAGCACGCCTCCGTTATCGACCTGGATCTGATTATCCCTTCCCTCCCATTTCTTAAGATACAAAGACACCTTTTGCTGGGGCTCGGAACCGCCCTCGATAGAAATATCGGAAGCAAAAATTTCGGCCTGATCAAATTGTGCCTGACCGCCTTTTGTAAGGCTGAAGGTTGTCTGAGACAAACCTTTATTTTTTGTTCCAAGAGTTAAGCTACCTGCCTTCAGAGAACCTGCCACAATTGCTTCGGCATTCTGAACGACCAACGTGTTAGAGGTAAGGGCGCCGGCAATATTCATCGATCCGCCAGTCACTTCAAGAGATTTTCCGCTCAGGACTTCTGCTCCGGCTGCAACGTTCAGCTTACCAGCCGTTTGATGGAAGGAGGCCTGAAGTTCGGTGTGAGAAAGTTCTTTGAAGTTGGTTTCGCCTTTATTAACGATCAGGGCATTTTCAAAGGTTAAAACCGAGCCGGAAAAATTCAGCTTGCTGTCCCCTTCAACGTAAACCGCAGCCGTTAAGTGTGCTTTTCCGGTCTTTCCTCTGCTTTCCTCTGTTATACCGTGAATCGTTAAGCTCGAAGAATCCGTTAAAACGACGGTCTGGATCTTCTCATCAATTGCAGCAACCGGTCCGGGAGCGTAGAGGGCAACATCCGAACGGTTGAGTGTTAATTGGTTTGTTTTATCAGACGTCAGCGAGCCAATTCGGATTGTTTGGTCAGTCAGTTCTGTGCTGTCTTCCAAATCTAATCGCACGGAGGCCAGAGCTATATTCGGCTTATCTAGCAGACCATAGTGATTCTTAAGGGTAACTTTGTGAATGTACCCGCTGCTCTCGTCGATAAACACCTCTCCGGTAAAGATCAACTCGGCGCCCTTATAAGCATCGGAGGCTTTGTTGAGATACTCAAGAGAAGCTTTTTCATCGGTCAGAGTTATCTTTGAGAAAGGTTTGGACCATTTTTCAGTTATTTCTCCAGCTAACAATGTGCCGCCCACCAACATGTCGGATACAAAGTCTTTGGCAGATACCGTGAAAATATTTTTCGATTCTGAAGTGAGTTGAACAACTGAAAGATTCCAATTCGCCGGATTTAACTGTGTTTCAGAAACGATTTCAAGAGCTCCGCCTATCTGCTGATAAGATCCTCCGAAGCCGCTGAGATCCCCTTTTAAATAAACGTCTGCGCCATCAGCTATGACCTTTCCATTTCCTGTGAAAACTTTCCCGGCTTCAACATGAAACGAGGAAGATGCCTTCAGCACTAGCACTGCTGAGGATTCGAGATTGAAGGCCGTTCCAAGCGTCTTGAACGAAGAAGGGCCGCTCAATTGAAGGAGAGACTCATCGGCTCCCCGTGTGTTTCCTCCGACTTGAACCAGCAAAGCAGGAGTTTGACTGAAGTCTTTGACAGTAAATTGGTCCAAAAAATGAAGAGCCGTGCCCTCTGCAATACTTATTGCGAGAGATCCTGTGTCGTTCAACCTCTGAATTTCTAGATTAACGGCCTTCTCAAAATTTACTTGAAACTGGCTGTCAGGTATTGTCCAAATCCCTAGAACACGAGAGCCTTCGCGATTTGCATCCAATATTCTTAGGTCAAGTTCCCGATTTATCGTAATTGATTCTGGATTAGAAATTGACGCATGTATGGAGCTAAAAGTCAGGAGAGCTGATTCTGTCCCTGTATTGATAAAACCGTACTGTAGTTTTGGAAGAGCGGTAGACGCATCCTCTATCAGTCTGTCTGCAATATTCCACTCCATGTTTGTGAGGGCCGGTCTTCCCTCAGAAAATGCGAGAAGGAATTCATCGATCTCTTCGTCAGTGCTTTCCTCTGTCCACCAAGTCAGATCCTCCAATTCCCAAAAGTTAAACTTTTCAGGTTTGGTATTGGCCGCTTCTGCGGCTGCAAAATGGCAAATAGAAAAAAGAACTGCACCGGCAACAGACCGATGCAGCATGTCCGAAATATTTTTTCGCGGCATGTAGCTGCTCCGTATAGAGTCAGCCCCGCGTTCAATCTATATCGGGTTGTCGATGTTCACAAAGCTGACATTTAATTGTGGAAAACGAGAAGCTAACCATTGCGATAGTGCTCGAATCCCTAATGTCTCACTTGCGTGATGGCCGACCGCGAAATACGAAACCCCTAATTCCCTTGCTTCCAGAACTGTGCGCTCACTAATCTCGCCGCTCAGGTAGGCCTGAGCGCCTGCGTCTGCCGCTTTTTCGAGATAGTCTTGTGCCGCACCACTGCAAAAAGCAACTCTTCGTATTGAAGGGGGAGAGTCTACGGGCAAAACATAAGGCACCCTCCCGAGAACCTCGGTTAGTTTGTCAGTGAGTTTTTCAATTGTTACAGGTGAGTCAAACTCTCCCTGCAAGACAAGGGGCTCGTCCGGAAGAGGCGTTACATCTTTTATTTTTAGCAAGCGCCCGAGCTCGTGGTTATTACCTACCTTTTCATTGGCATCAAGAGGTAAGTGATAGGCAATGAGGTTAATATCGTGCTCAAGAAGCTTCTTAATTCGGACTCTTTTTATTCCGGTAATTCTCGGATTTTCATTCTTCCAGAAATAGCCGTGGTGAACAATAATTGTGTCTGCCCCCCTCTTCACGGCCTCATTGATGAGAGCCTCTGAGGCCGAGACGCCGCAGACGATATCCTTGACCTCTTTTTTGCCCTGGATCTGCAGTCCGTTGGGGCAGTAGTCTCGAAATTTTTCCGGCTCCAACAGTTCGTTGAGCGCCTCCAGAAGTTTTTGGATTTTCATCGAATTCTTCCCATATAAAAACTGCCGGGAATCCCGGCAGTCTTAAATATCACAAATAGCTTACGGCATGACTAAACCGCTGCCGCCGGCACCTTCAGGAGGCGTGAAGCCGGGCTGACCCGGAACCACAATCTTGCTTGCGGCTGCGCGGCGCAGTTCCTGCAGCTCTTTCATGGTCTTTTCAACGCCGGCCTTAGCGGCTTCGCGATAATTTGCGACAGCGGCTGCCAAGTTGTCGGCTTCGATATCAAAGGAGATCGGAAGAGCGCCCATCTGAGTCATGATCTGAGCTTCGCCGGTGTAAATAACCTTGCGGCTCTCGTCCACTTTGCCATCTGCTGTTACAGGCACCAGGCAGCGAATCACACCGATCTTTCGGTCGGTGTAAATTTCTTCGCGGAAAAGGTTGGCTGCATCCATCTGCTCCTGGCCCTTTTCGGCTTCAGTCTTAACTTCTTCAGTCATTTATCTATTACTCCTCAAATTTTATTCTGTGTATTCTGACTCGAGATTTGACTCCGGATTTGCAAAGAGGCTCAAACAGAGCCTCTTTCCCGTAATCATCTGTAAACCATGACGGGAATCTTGGAATGAGTCAGAACTTTTTGAGTTTCACTGCCTAAAAGCACGGCTGCAAAGCCCTGTCTGCCGTGAGAGGCCATGAAAATCAAATCGCAGTTGTATTCATTGGCGGCGTCAATAATCGCTTCGGCCGGAGAGAAGGATTTGAAAGCCACAACTTCGCAGTTGATGTCTTTTTTCTCAACCAGTTCTCGAGCGATTTCCAGTCGTTCCTGAGCCATTTCCTTAACTCTGGAATCGTATTGATCAATACTTTCAGGTCTGTACTCAGAGAGATTGGTATAGCTGTAAGGCTCAATAACAGTAATGATGACAATAGAGGAACCCAGAGCCTTGGCAAAATCGGCCGCAGCTTCAAGCGCTTTATCAGAGAGTTCGGATCCGTCTGTCGGAACCAAAATACGGTTATACATAGCTGACCGTCCTTTTAAGAATTTTATTTACCCATAAGTGTAATAGGATTTGTTACATTCCGTTAAGTTTTATTTAGTGTCGATCCCCGTAATGTGGTTGATCGCGACAGAGGCGGCGGCCAAGCCCAAAGCTGCTGTTACTACAACGGAAGATCCATAGCCGGCACAAGATAGGCCGGCGCCGACGTCACACACTCCTTCCGGACGTTTAACGGGGTCTGCGGTGTAAACACAAGGAATGCCGAACTTCTCAATTCTCTTTCCTGCTTTTAGTTTAGGAAACCCGTATTTTTTGCGAAGGTCGTAACGCATTCGGGATAAAAGAGGATCTCCGGTCGTTCGGGCTAAATCCTCGTGAATAATGTTCATGGCACTCGTCTTGCCACCGGCCGCGCCGCACGCAACTATGTATTGCTTTCTTTTTTTACAGACGGCCGCCATAGCTGCTTTAACTTTAACGTTGTCAATGCAGTCAAGAATGATGGCGTCTTCCGGCAGAAGCGATTCTGCGGTTTCTACTTCGATGAAATCTTCAATCTTCCTGCAGTCGCAGAGCGGATTGATCGCGTGGATTCTTTCTGCCGTCGCATCGACTTTCGGTTTACCATAAACCCCTGTCATCGCCTGCAACTGACGGTTCGTATTGCTCTCTGCGACATTATCTAAGTCCACCAGAGTGATGCGGCCAACGGCCGTACGAGCTAAAGCTTCCGCTGCCCAAGAACCCACGCCTCCTAAACCGACCACACAGACATGAGCATTTTTTAAGCGTTCGGCACCGGCTTTGGTGTAGAGTTTTGCAACGCCGCCAAAGCGTCTTTCGTAATCGAGCGGATATTTGTTCTCTTCAGCCATTTTCAACTTCTATTCGTCAGACACCGTCCTCAAAAGAAACTTCGTCTTGCCCTAATGTTTCTTTGATAACTCTTTTAATTACAGATGGGATAATTCATAATGTCAACAAAGCTCGTGAAAGAAAAACAAGCTTACTAACAATGATTATCGGAGGTTAAATGAAGATTTTAGTTCCCATCGACGGAAGCGAGTTCAGTAAACACTCAATTGAATTTGTCACTTCACGTGCAACTCTCTTAGGACACAACCCTGAAATCGAACTGCTGAGCGTGCAGGCCCCCGTTCCCGCAAGAGCCTCCAAATTAATCGGCAATGGCTCCCTGAGCGGTTATTACGACGAGGAAGCCAACGTCATTCTTGAACCTGCAATCGAAGCACTGAAAGCCGCAGGCGTCAAAGCTACCGCCCGCTATGCTGTCGGCGAAGCCGCTCCGACAATCGCAAAAGTTGCTGAAGAATCCGGCGCCGATCTGATCATCATGGGTTCTCATGGCCGCTCTGCCTTGAAGGGCCTCCTGCTTGGTTCGGTTACCAATTCCGTCTTGGCGCTCTGCGACAAACCCGTCCTGATCCTGCGCAACAAACCGGCGCCCACTAATGACTCTCTGAAGGTCGGCGTTGCGATCGACGGCTCCAAGTATGGTGAAGCCGCTGTCGAACACATTCTTAAGAACCACGATATTTTCGGCGACCATCCGACGTTCTATCTGATGAACGTCGTCAGTGACTACGCCGGTGTCGTTATGCCGGATATGGCCGGTATGGCGCTCCCGACAATGAATGAATCCGAAGTTCGCGCCATGCAGCAGGAATCTTTTGATGAAGCCGTCGGCCCGAGCCGTAAAGCTTTCCAAGACAAAGGCTTCAAGACAGAAGAAATCTGCCTGGTCGGCAATCCCGGCGACGAAATCGCAGCTTTCGCTAAGAATGAAGGTTTAGATCTCATCGTCATGGGAACACGCGGCTACGGCGCTTTCAAAGCCGCCGTCCTCGGTTCGACCGCTACGCGTATTGCCGCGATCAGTGACACGCCTCTGTTGGTAATTCAGGCAAACTAACGCCGACGGACGTTTAGAACAAACCACACTTACTCAAGGGCGTCCATCGAGGCGCCCTTGTTCATTATAAAAATGACAAAAATCCTCAAAATCGTCGCCTTCATGGCCCTCCTGCACTGCGGTTTTACTTCTTCGCGCGTTATTTCCACCCTTTATGCCCTGCATTACGGGCAGCCTGCGTGGATGGTCGGCGTGATTTTGAGTACTTATGCGGCGATTCCGGTACTGATCTCAATTCATGTCGGGAAATTCATCGATAAGATCGGGGTTCGTATCCCGATCACGGTTTCTTTCCTGATGATCTCGGCGGCGTGCCTGATGCCGATTCTTTTCCCGTATGAGCAGTTTGGCTTTTGGCCTATCATCGTGACGTCTTTGCTTGCGGGTACAGGATTTGTTTTTACGCTCATCAGCGGCCAGGGCTTAATCGGACATCTCTCAAATAATAAAAATCGGGCAACGGCTTTTACCTATCAATCCATCGCCTTTTCAATTTCGGGGTCAACCGGACCGGTTGTAGCCGGCTACCTGATCGATCACGGAAGCTACTATTGGGCGTTCGGCGGCGCGCTGACTTTTGCGCTCCTCGGCGGCGGAATCTTTCTGCTCCAGGCACGCGGCCTACCCTCGGCCTTTAACAAATCTCAGGCTAAAGATAATCGGCATCACAGTGCCTTTGAATTATTCAAAGATGAGAAAGTCAGAAACGTTCTGCTTGCGTCTGCCTTCGTTTCTATGGCTTGGGATCTTCAGGCCTTCATGATTCCGGTTTACGGCACCGAAATCGGATTAGACGCCGTCGCCATCGGCTGGCTGTTAAGTACATTCTCCATCTGCACGTTTGCCGTCCGAGTTTTCATGCCGATCCTTTCTCAGATGTTCAAAGAATGGTCCATCATTATTTTCGTGATGATCTCAGCCGGTCTGACTTATATTGTTTTTCCTTTTACGACATCGCTCACGCTTCTCTTCCTACTTTGCGGATGGCTCGGCGCCTCTCTCGGAGCTTCTCAGCCGAACGTTCTCTCGCTGCTCCATCAGGTAACTCCTGACGGCCGCGTAGGCGAAGCGATCGGAATCCGAACCATGCTGATGAACGCCAGCCATGCGATTTTGCCCTTGCTCTTCGGTTTCGGCGGTTCGGTGATCGGAGCCGCATCGGCATTTTGGGCAACCGGGGCCTTAATGGTCGGAGCCGGTGCAAAAATCGGCTACTCCGTTAGAAATATGCGCGACCCCGCTGAGAAACTCGTGGAAGACAAGGCAATTGAGCAGGAAGAGAATATCGACTTCAAAAAAAAATGACAAATAATCCCGTAGTTATTGCAAGGGGGGTAACATCAATAAAGTAATTACTTATGGTTATTTTTCCGTAGAATAATTACAATAAGGTAGAAGCTGCGAAAAACCCTGTTTCGATAGAGACAGCGGATTCGATTACACATTACAACAGCAAATAACACAAGCCGATTACGATTAAGTTGCCGGAGGGAGGGTAATTTTGAACACTGGGGAGACAACCGTTCTCGTTGTGGAGCCGGATCTTGACACACAGCGAGTCTATCGTCAGCGTCTTATTCATGATCCTGACATTAAACTGATTGGCATTTGTTCAAGCATTGCCTCTGCGACTGCATTGCTTGCTCAAACAAACTGCGACATCCTGTTCACGGAACTCAACCTTCCGGACGAGGACGGCTTGGATTTTATCCGCCGCGCCTCCGAAGATCTCGCGGTTCAAAATATCGTTGCCGTCACTTCCAAAAACTCAGCTGCCGATATTGCTGCTGCCGTCGAAAACGGCGCTGTCGGCTATATCATGAAGCAGGACTCCGACCTTCACGATGTCGGAAACTACATCCGCATTCTGCGTGCGCATGGAAGTCCGATCAGCCCAACCGCAGCGAGGGTCTTAGTTGATGCCCTACGCCGGAAGCCGACCGTCAAGCCGGTCGTTTCCGTTGCGGCAAGTCAGCCTGCCGTTGCAAATCCCTTGTCACCAAGAGAAACCGAAGTTCTCAATCTTCTTGCCCGAGGCATGAGCTTCGCAGAGATCAGTTCGGTCTTAAACATCTCTTGTCACACGGTCACGGCGCACATCAAGAAGATTTACCGCAAGCTTCAAGTACATTCCCGAGGGGAAGCGGTTTACGAAGCCGCCCAGCTTGGAATTCTTCCGTCCATGTAAGACAAAAGCCGAAGGCTCGCACCTTCGGCTTTTTCTTTCAGCTGGTTTTCTATTTCTTCAAAACCCAGTCGCCGCTCTTGCCGCCGTGCTTTTCCAGCAAACGGATGTCGGTCATGCACATTCCGCGGTCTACAGCTTTAAGCATGTCGTAGATGGTCAGAAGGCCGACTTGGACAGCCGTTAGGGCTTCCATTTCAACGCCGGTTCTGCCTTTGGTTTCACAGGTCGCCACACAGCGCACTTTGCTTTCTTCCGGATAGAGTTCAAAGTCAACGTTCACATGCGTTAGGGCAATCGGATGGCAAAGAGGAATCAGATCCGGTGTCTTCTTCGAACCCATGATGGCAGCAATACGTGCAACCGCCAGAACGTCTCCTTTCTTAGCGTTCCCCTTTTCCACCAGGGCAAAAGTCTCCGGATGCATGCTGATCCAGCCCTCGGCGATACCGATGCGATGGGTTTGATCTTTATCGGCAATATCCACCATATGGGCTTCGCCCGCCTGGTTGAAATGAGTCAACTCGGACATATAAATACCTTTTTAGAATTAGTTACAGCAAAAAACAGGATTACTGTTATATTTTTCCTTACTGCTTGAATGATAAATATTATTGGATAAAAACGGAATGACTTTGAAACCGCTGCTCTCTCTGTGTCTCTCCTGTATTCTGGCTGCTGCGCCGATCGCGGGAACCTATGCACAGAACTACAATCTGCCGAACCTCGGTGCGGCAGGTGGTTCGGCCCTGTCTCCGATGCAGGAACATCAGCTCGGCGAAGAGATCATGGTCGAAGTTCGCTCCGATCCTACCTATCTGAATGACCCGGAGACCATCGACTACTTGATGCGTCTCGGCTACAAACTCGTCTCTGCCGGTCCGGGTTCCAGCTATTCCTTCTTCTTTTTCCCGATTCGTGATCCTTCCATCAACGCGTTTGCGCTTCCTGGAGGTTTCATTGCCGTTCATACAGGACTTGTCACTGCAGCATCCAGCGAAAGCGAGCTCGCTTCCGTTCTTTCTCACGAAATCGGACACGTTACGCAGCGCCATATTGCCCGAATGATTGAAAACCAAAAAGGCAATTGGGCTGCAACCCTAGGCTCTCTGCTGGTCGCCATTTTGGCGGCACGCGCCGGTTCGGCAGACGGCGCTGCAGCCTCGGTCATCGGCACCCAGGCCGCTCTTGCTCAGAATTATTTATCCTTCTCCCGCGACGCCGAACGCGAAGCAGACCGTGTGGGCTTTAATTCCTTAGTCCGTGCCGGTTTCGATCCGAAAGGCATGGAAAACTTCTTTGAACGCCTGGACTTCAATAACCGCGCTTATGAAGGCTCGCGCGCCGCACCGGCTTACCTGCGCACGCACCCGCTGACCATTGATCGTATGAGCGAAGCTCAGAACCGTTCCCGCATGGCCGGCAAAAGAAATCACAAAGACTCTCTGGACTTCTTTCTCATTCGTGCGCGTCTTCGCGTTCTTCAGTCCAACCGTTACCAGGGATGGTCGGATGCCGCAGACTACTTCAAAAACGAGCTGAAAACCGCCACCGGTTATCAGGCAATCGGAGCCCACTACGGTTTGGCTGTTGCTGCACAAAGAATGAAAAACAAGGCCGAGGCGCTTAAACAGATTGAAATTGCACAGAAGATGGCCGGAGAAAACTCGGCCATCATCAACAAACTGCACTCAAATCTCGTGTTTGAGTCTTCTCCGGCCAACCGCGCTCGAGGCCTGCAGCTTGCCAAAAACGCTCAGCAAAAAGCGCCCTTATCCACGATGCTCGTCCTTAATTACGGCGACCTGCTGCTCAAGGATAAGAAATACAACGATCTTCTGACCTTCCTGCGCCGACAACACGCGTTATCCAAGTCGACAGTTGAGTACCAGTCTTTCCTCGGACAAGCCTACGAAGCACTGGGCAAAGTCAGCCAGAGCCATCAGGCGATCGGCGAGATGTACGCACTGCAAGGTCAGCGAGTTGCTGCGATCCAGCAGCTTTCGCTTGCTCAAAAAGCCAACGACGGAGACTTCTACACCATGAGCGAAATTGATGCTCGACTCAGAGAACTTCGTCGAGATGAAGACTTTGATCGAAAGCATTCCAATTAGTCATTTTGACAGCCGACATCGGGCACTGACGGTCGTTCGCCGGCACTATCGTTGTCAAAAGTTACTTTTTTCGGGCTTAACGCGCGCTCATTTAGTGAGAAAATTATCAGAATTAACTTTTTAAGATCTAAGGTTATAAATTGACTGAAGAAATAAAGATGAACAATCCGATTGAAACCGATGCCGTCATTATCGGTGCCGGTCCTGTCGGACTTTTCCAAGTTTTTGAATTGGGCCTTCTGGAAATGAAAGCCCATGTTTTGGATTCTTTAAACCATCCGGGCGGTCAGTGCGTTGAGCTCTACCCCGACAAACCGATCTATGACATCCCGGCCGTTCCTGTCTGCACTGCCAAAGAACTGACGGAAAACCTGCTCAAGCAAATTGAACCGTTCAAGCCGACCTTCCACTACGGGGAAGAGGCCCAGGTCCTTAAGAAGCTCGATGACGGACGTCTCTACGTTAAAACCTCCAAAGGCACCGAATTCTTAGCCAAGGCTGTCTTCATTGCAGCCGGTGTCGGCAGCTTCCAGTCTCGTACCCTCAAAGTTCCACACATTGAGCAGTTCGAAGGCAAGCAGCTTCACTACCGCGTCAAGAATCCTGAAATTTTTGAAGGCAAAAATATCGTCATTTGCGGCGGCGGAGACTCTGCCCTTGACTGGTGTCTTAACCTCGTCGGAAAAGCCGAAAGCGTCGTATTGGTTCACCGCAGGGAAGGCTTCAGAGCTGCTCCTGCCTCTGTCAGCAAGATGAAAGAGCTTTGCGACAATTGGGAAATGCAGTTTGAAGTCGGCCAGGTCACCGGCTTCACGGAAGAAAACGGTCAAATGACCGAAGTTAAGGTCACCGGCGCCGACGGCGTCACTCGCCGTATTCCGGCTGAGCATCTGCTGGTTTTCTTCGGTCTTCAGCCCAAACTCGGACCGATTGCTGATTGGGGCCTGACGCTCGAAAGAAAACAGATCGTTGTGGACACTGCCCGCTTCGAAACCAATATCCCGGGCGTTTTCGCTGTCGGCGATATCAACATTTATCCGGGTAAAAAGAAACTGATTCTGTCCGGTTTCCATGAATGCGCTCTGGCTGCTTTTGCCGCTTCCGAGTATGTGTATCCAGAAAAACGCGTTCTTCTGCAGTACACGACCACGAGCCCAAAACTGCACAAAGTGCTCGGCGTCGAAACACCGCACTTTGACTAATTTCTCGGGTTACCGCATATCGTAGATACGAAAATCCGCCGAAAGCTTTGAGCTGACGGCGGATTTCTTTTTTTAATCTCTTTTAGGTATCGGATACCTTAATGGACGGCATCTTCGCGCTGTAGTCCTTGTTCTTCTTAGAGACGGCAATCGCTAATTTGCGAGCGATGTCTCTGTAGACTTGTGCGACCTTGCTGTCGGGTTCCGAGATGACAATCGGTTCGCCCTTGTCCATACTCAGACGGATGTTGATATCAAGCGGGAGTTCGCCTAAAAGATCAACGCCGTACTGCGCAGCCATCTTGGCTGCCCCGCCCTCGCCGAAGATATGTTCTTCATGACCGCACTTGGAGCAAATGTGGGTAGCCATGTTCTCGATGATGCCGAGGATCGGAACGTTCACTTTTTCAAACATCACGAGACCCTTACGGGCGTCCATCAAAGCGATATCCTGCGGAGTGGTCACTACCACGGCGCCGGTCAGAGGCACTTCCTGGGAAAGAGACAGCTGGATGTCGCCGGTTCCCGGGGGCATATCAACGATGAGGTAATCCAGATCTTTCCAGTTCGTCTGCTTTAAAAGCTGCTGAAGCGCGGAAACGGCCAGCGGACCTCTCCAAATCATCGGCTGATCAGGATCGATAAGCACGCCGACGGAGGCGACCTGCAGACCGTGAGCAATCATCGGCTCCAGAGTCTTGCCGTCAACGGAATAAGGTTTATCGGTAATGCCGAGCATTGTCGGCTGGCTCGGGCCGTAAACGTCGGCATCCAGCAGACCGACTTTGGCGCCTTCCTGCTGAAGCGCGAGCGCCAGGTTAGCGGATACCGTGCTTTTGCCTACGCCGCCTTTGCCGCTGGAAACGGCAATGATGTTGCGGACGGAATCAAAAACCTTAACGCCCCTCTGAACTTCGTGAGCGATAATGTTTTGACTGATTTTGACATCGGCCGGGATGCCCGCTTCGACCAGTTTGGCACGGACCATCTCTTCAATGACGGGGCCTTGAGTTTTGGCCGGATAATCTAATTCGATCTGGACGGTTGTTTTTCCGTCTTCTGTAGTAACTTTCTTCAGAGCCTTAGAAGAAACTAAATCTTTGCCCGTGTTCGGGTCAATGACGCCAGAGAGAACCTCTCTGATTTTTTCCTGCATTGTGTTCTCCTTACTGTTGGACTCGGCAGGCGTAGAAGCCCCTTTCCAAGTTTGTCCTAGGATATCAGATACTCCGTAACTCCTGCTTACGAGTTCCTGATCCGCTAAAATTATTTCTTTTCAAAAACATTCTAGAAAAAGTCATGACTAATCGCACCATCTTCTTGACGACGGCACTGCCGTACGCCAATGGAAACTTCCATTTCGGACACATCATGGAATATATCCAGGCCGACATTTGGGTCCGTCATCAGCGGATGTGCGGATCAACCGTCCACTTTGTCGGCGCCGACGACGCCCACGGTGCTCCGATCATGATCTCGGCTCAGAAAAAAGGGGTCACGCCTCAGGAATATGTCGCTGAAATCTCAGCGGGCCGCGCCAAGTATCTCAACGGTTTCTTTATCCGTTTCGACCACTGGCATTCTACAGACAGCAAAGAAAACACAGAACTGGCCCAGGACATCTACAAACGCCTGAAGAAAGCCGGTCTGATTTACTCCAAGGAAATCGAACAGTATTACGATCCGGTTCGTCAGATGTTCCTTGCCGACCGCTTCATTAAAGGCACCTGTCCCAAGTGCGGCGCACCTGACCAGTACGGTGATTCCTGCGAAGTCTGCGCTTCCGTCTACCGCCCGACCGACCTGATCAATCCTTACTCAGCCCTCTCCGGCAGTAAGCTTGAGCTGCGCAAGTCTAAACACTTTTTCTTCAAACTGTCCGATCCCAACTGCGTAGAGTTTCTGCGCGAATGGACGCGCGGTACCGCTCCTGACGGCACGCCGCGTCTGCAGTCCCAGATTATCGCCAAAACAGCTGAATGGCTGGGCAAAGACGGAGATCTGAGTGACTGGGATATCTCCCGTGACGCACCTTACTTCGGCATTGAAATCCCCGATGAGCCGGGTAAGTTCTTCTACGTTTGGCTAGACGCTCCGATCGGTTACCTCGCGAGCCTTAAGGCCTACTGCGAATCCAAGGGCATCAATTTCGAGGCTCTGCTGGAAACCTCCACAACTGAACAGATTCACATCATCGGCAAGGACATCGCTTACTTCCATACGCTTTTCTGGCCTGCCATGCTGCACTTCTCCGGCAAACCGTTCCGTGTGCCGGATCACGTCTGGGCACATGGTTTCGTTACCGTAGACGGTCAGAAGATGAGCAAGAGCCGCGGCACAGGTCTTGATCCTCTGGTTTATCTTGAGCTCGGCATGGATCCGGAGTGGCTGCGCTACTACTTCGCCTACAAGCTTAATTCCAAGGTCGAAGACGTGGACTTCAGTTCCGCCGACTTTATTTCCCGCACTAACTCCGACTTGGTCGGCAAATACGTCAATATCGCCAGCCGTTCCGCAGGATTCCTCGTCAAGCGCTTCGAAGGCCGCGTCTCGGATCCGGCCATTGCAGAAAGCAGCCTGATTTCCGAAATCAAGGCCGCCGCTCCTGACATCAATGCTTCTTTCGAAAGTCGTGAATACGGTAAAGCCCTTCGCGCCGTGATGGAGCTCGCTAACAAAGTCAACGAATACGTAGACCAAAAACAGCCATGGGAATTAGCCAAACAGCCCGAGAGAGCCGCAGAACTGCACGCAGTCTGCTCCGTTACGCTTGAGGCCTTCCGTCTGCTGACCTTGTTCCTGAAACCGGTTCTTCCCCGCACTGCTGAAAACGTCGAAACGTTCCTCAACTGCGGTGAGCTGACCTGGAATTCCGTTGACAACGCTTTGTCCTCCGACAAGCCCATCAACCCCTTCAAACACCTAATGAAGCGAGTTGATGAAAAACAGGTTCAACAGCTCTTCGAGCTGAGCTCCAAGGCAGCAAAGACCGCTTCCGAGCCTGCCAAGGAAGAAAAGAAGACAGAAGCCGAATCCGAAGCGTTTGTCTTCGAACCTCTGGCTCCGAATATTGCATTTGACGACTTCGCCAAGGTCGACCTCAGAATCGGCAAGATTCTTGACTGCAAGAAAGTTGAAAAAAGCCGCAAACTTCTTCAGCTCACGATCGATATCGGTGAAAAAGAACCGCGCAACATCTTCTCCGGCATTGCCGCTTACTACAAACCGGAAGATCTGATCGGCAGGCTCACCGTGGTTGTCGCTAACCTGGAGCCGCGCAAGATGATGGGCAGCTTCTCTCAGGGCATGCTGCTTTCCGCCTCCGACGGAGCAGACACACCTTCTGGTCTTTATCTGCTTGAACCGTTCCCGGGCGCTAGGCCGGGTATGCGTTTGCACTAATTCCCTTGTTTAGGAGAACCCTCGGTCCGAACGCCGAGAGTTCTTTTGTTTTGGCTACAGATAAACCTTAGTTTTTGGAAAATAGTTGAAGCGTTGCGCTCAAATGTGAGATATTGGGAGGATAATCTAGGCACTTAGCTTCAGAACCCAAGTTCTAAATAAGTTTATTTTTACCTCGGCAGCCTTACTGCCGTAAGTTATCCACTGTATTAGATCCAAGATAAATGAGCGCGAGATCTCACATCGTAGAGGCCCTGCATCGCTTCCCGTTAGCACGATTCGAGCCGGCTTCTCTTTGCATTTTAAAAAATTATTCTTTCTCCACTTTCACAAGTGACCTCTCCGCAGGCCTCACTGTCGGTGTTGTGGCACTTCCTCTTGCGATGGCTTTTGCCATTGCTTCCGGCATGACGCCGGAATCCGGTATTTACACTGCCATCATTGCCGGATTTTTAATTTCTCTTTTAGGCGGATGCAAAGTTCAGATCGGCGGTCCGGCCGGCGCCTTCATTGTTATCGTTTACGGCATTATTGCTCAGTACGGCGTCGGCAATCTGCTCATCGCAACCTTTTTCTCGGGCATATTCCTATTCCTAATGGGGCTCTTTAAGATCGGGAGCTTCATTCGATTTATTCCGGTCTCGATCGTCATCGGCTTTACCAACGGTATCGCCGTACTCATCGGTCTTTCTCAGATCAAGGACTTCCTAGGCCTGAACATTGCCAAGATGCCTGCTGACTTTTTCCATCAGATCGAGACACTGGCCGGCGCTATTAATACCGTCAACCCCTACGCTGTCGGTTTGGGTCTGGCTTCTTTGATTATCGTTTTTGTCTGGCCTCGTTCCTGGACCATAGGCGGTGCACCTTGGAGAAGATGGATTGCCAGAATTCCGAGTACTGTTGTCGTGCTGATCGTCATGACGGCGCTGGTCTCTTTATTTAACCTTCCGGTGGAAACCATCGGTTCTAAATTCGGCGGTATTCCGCAGGGACTGCCGCAGTTCCAAGTGCCTGACATCAGCTGGGGCAACGTCAAGCAGCTGCTCGGACCGGCAATTACATTGGCCTTGCTGGGCGCAATCGAATCTCTGCTTTGCGCACGCGTGGCCGACGCAATGACCGACGAACGCCATGATCCCAATCAGGAACTGATGGGACAAGGCATTGCCAACTGCATCGTACCCTTCTTCGGCGGTCTGCCTTCTACCGGCACGATTGCCCGTACCGTTACCAACATTAAGAGTGGCGCCGTCACACCGATGGCGGGTATGATCCACAGTCTGACCCTTTTGGTCATTATCCTAGTAGCTGCCCCCCTGGCGATGAACGTCCCTCTGTGTGCGCTTTCTGCCATCCTTCTGTTCATGGCCTTTAACATGGGTAATTGGCATGAGTTCGTTCGCCTCAGACAGTTCACCATGTCTTACAAGGCAACACTGCTGGTGACATTCTTCCTGACGGTGATCTTCGACCTGACCGTTGCCGTTGAAATCGGCCTGCTCACCGCCGCCTTATTCTTCCTCTATCGCATGAACACGCTCACTCGCGTGATTCCCAAAACGCTGCCCTTCGACGCTCCGAAGCAGATTGAAGCTTGGGCAATGGAAGGTGCGCTTTTCTTTGGTTCCGTTTCCAAGCTGGAAATCGTTACAGACCCCAAACACATCAACGCACCTGATGCACCTGATGTGGTTATTTTCGATTTCACTGATTTGCTCTCGATTGACAACAGTGCGCTTGATATCATCGAGTCCTTCCAGCGAAACCTCGTGAAACACGGCAAGATCCTGATTGTGGTCGGCGCGAGCGAGCACCCGCTGCGTCAGATGAGACGATTGGGCTTAGCTCAGCGACTCGGCAAATATATGTGCCCTGACATGGAAACCGCGATTCAATTAGCACGTGAGGCAATCTACAAGAAAGAGGAACCGAACCCGAATCCAAGAGAAGAAATTCGGATTGTTGAACATAAGTAATCCGCCTCTCAATCGAACCCGTCCGCAGTGACGGGCTTTTTTTTGCGCCTAATCACCTTGAATACGATATTGTCTGGACAAGAAGTCTTCTGTCGTGGTATACGTCTAAAAATATTACAAAACACTACCCTCGGAGGGAAGGATGAGAAACGTATCCAATGAATGGTTGGCAGCAATCAGCACGGGACGCGACTACAGTATCGACGAAAAGAAAAGAGGCTGTGCTGTCCCTGTTACGCCTTGGCTGCATCCGCCCGTCGGTAAAAGACTCCGGGACTTGATTACCAAGCTTGGAACTGTTCGGGAATTGGATCGGCAGGAGATTCTTTATCCGCAGGGCAGAAAAATTTCCGATATCGTTCTCGTTCAGCAGGGCGTGACAGCCCGCAACTTCGGCAATGCAGTTTCCGGCCCGAAAGCGGCTGCAATCTCCACTCCGGGTCACTTCGCTTGCGGAAACCTTAATTTTCTGACACGCCGACCTTCTCTCGGAACTTACTTCGCCTTGACAAAGGCCCAAGTCGTCGTATGTCCCAAGGATCTTTTACTGCCTGTCCTTACGACGGATCCGGAGCTATTTGCCTATACCATTCGATTACTAGAAAGCTGTACGCTCTCAGACCGAGTGGGTTTCGCACTGATGGCCTTCGCCCCCGTTGATCTTCGCCTAAAGGCTTTTGTCGTCACCTGGGCTATTCATTACGGCAAACTCACTGCCGACGACTTGATCAAATGCCCTATTCCTCTGACACGGAACAACCGTTGTCTCGTCGCCAACGCCTCTCCTGTGTCCACAGACAATGCGTTAAAACGATGGAAAGAAGAAGGAGCCTGGATCCGGGACGGAGACTTCGTCACGTTCCCTGCCGCCTTCGTCGATGATGCTTACCAATGGATGCGCTCGGCCGAGGAAAGCAGCGAATACACATATCCAAATACCTTCAGAGAACTCTTAGAAGCACTTCCTCCGCTAACCAATCCTTGGTATTAGTTTTCGGCTTTTTCTCTTGCCTCATTGGCCTCTAAGCCAAGCGCTTCATGCGTTTTCATTAGTTTTTTCAAACTAAAAGCCGAGTCTTTGTCTTTTTTTATATCCTCGTAAACCCTTTAACTATCCACCAAAGCCTTTGGGTAGTTAAGAAAATCTTCAGTTTTTAAACTTTTCTTATCGGTTATGAAGAGCCGACAACATCATCAAGGAGGACTTTTAAAATGACATTCACCCGCAGAACCTTCATGGAAACCACTTGCGCTCTGAGCGCCGGACTTGTTTTCGGAAGTGTTGCCCATGCCTCAACCAAAGTTCCTGAAAAATGGGACGAAACCTGCAGTCTTCTCGTTATCGGTACAGGCTTTGCCGGCCTGGGCGCTGCCCTTGAAAGCCACTATCTCGGTATGAAAGACATTCTTGTTGTTGACAAGATGCCTTCCGCCGGCGGCAACTCCATCATCAACGGGGGTGCCATCGCAGCTGCCGGAACAGATATGCAGGAAAAAGCCGGTATCAAAGACAATGCCGATCTTCTCTACTCCGACATTCTGAAAGCCGGCGGCGGTCTCGCTCATAAAGAGCTCGCCAGAAGAATTGCAGACGAATCCGTCTCCAACTACAAGTGGCTTCGTGACGAAGTCGGTGTCAAGTTCAAAGCCGTCACTTATCACGGCGGTCACTCTGTTCCCCGCAGCCACGCTGTGATGGAAAACACCGGCGCCGGTTTCATCAATCCGATGCTCGCAAAATGCAAGGAATTCGGCATCAAAATTCAGCTGAGAACGATTGTGGATGACCTGATCGTCAACGATAAGGGCTGCGTCGTCGGTGTTAAAGCCCGCGTCAACCATCGCTTCAATCGTCCCGAAAGTGGAAAAGTTGTCTACATTCGCGCAACCAAAGGTGTGCTGATTGCTTCCGGCGGCTTCAGCCAGAACGTCAAGATGCGCACCAGTCATGATCCGCGCTTAACCGATGCTTTCGGATCCACCAACCATCCCGGTGCAACCGGCGAAATGATTCAGGAAGCTCAGGCTTTAGGCGCCAATACCATCCACATGGACTGGATCCAGCTGGGCCCCTGGACTTCTCCCGACGAAAACGGCTTCGGTCTGGCCCCACTTGCCGTGGAATCTATGGTCGGCTACGGCCCCATGATTAACCCGACAACCAGCAAGCGCTTCATTAAAGAAACCGGCAACCGTAAAGTTCGCGCTGATGCCATTGTTGCCCTTGGTAAACCGGCGATCATCTACACCTGCGAAGCCAACATGATGAACAAAGTCGTCGGCAAAAACATGAAGCCCGAACAGTTTGAAACCGCACTCAAGAACGGCGTTATTCGTAAATTCGACGACCTCAAATCTTTGGCGGACTTCTACAAGCTGGACTATGCCACCCTTGAGAAAGAAAACGAAAAATTCAACGGCTATATGAAAGCCATGAAGGACCCGGAATTCGACTGCATGTTCTTCAAAGATGCCGTCCTCAACACCAAGGGGCCCTTCTACGCTATTCGTCTGTGGCCGCGCGTTCACCACACCATGGGCGGTCTTGAAATCAACGAAAAAGCCCAGGTTCTCGACGTCAAGGGCAATCCGATTGCCGGTCTGTACGCAGCAGGCGAAGCGACCGGCGGCGTCCACGGCATGGTGCGCCTCGGTACCGTCGCCGTTGCCGACTGCATCATCTTTGGACGTATTGCTGCCCGCACAGCTAACGGCTGGGCAGGCTGCTAATTCTCTTGCTTAGTCTGAGGCCTCCTCCGGAGGCTTCAGATGGAGAACCGACATGACCTCATTGAATTCACTGACAAAACTATTCGGAATCGGTCTGCTCGCTGCGATGTTTTCCTGTTCAGCCTTCGCTGCCGATGCTCCGAAGATGGGTGCCGATAAGCACGTTGCCAAGGGCGTAGCGTGCCAGACCTGCCACGGAACCGACCTCAAGAATCCGAACCTCCCGACAGAAGAAACGTGTACACAGTGCCACCCGAAAGCGATGCTGATTGAAAAAACAAAAGATCTTCCCGGCGCCAATCCTCATAACGCGCCTCATAACGGAGACTGCATCAACTGCCATCTGATGCATGAGCCGCCGGAAGACTATTGCGCACAGTGCCATAAATTCAACTTCAAAGTGAAATAGATCAAACGACACAAAAACAAGGAGGGATACCCTTATGAAATCTAAAAAAATCATTGCAGCGATTGCTTGCTGCTTCTGCGGAAGCGTCTACGCTTCTGACGTCTCCGTCTACGGAATGGTGGACGCATATGTCCAGCTTTACAACGGCGGAAACGGCACCGTTGTTGACTTAGGCAGCGGCGGTAAAGGCGGTTCACGCATCGGCATCAAAGGAACGGAAGATTTAGGAGGAGGAACCAGCGTGTTCTTCCGACTAGAAAACGGCTTCTTTGTTGATAACGGCACCAATACCACCGCCGCTCAGCCGGAAGGATGGGCCTTTCAGCGAGAAGCGGTTCTCGGAATCCGAAACACTGACTGGGGTACGTTTTCTTTCGGCCGTCAATACACCCTGAACTTCGGCGGAATCGCCCAGTTTGACGCTTTTGCCTGCAGCTTAGGCAGCACGATTAACAACTTCATGGCTCCGGCGCCTTATCTTCCGAATACTCATATTCCGGGCATCAACGGCGCTTCCGGTGTCGACAATCTGACTCGCAGAGACAATTCCTTTGTCTATGAAAGCCCGAGTTTCGGCGGCTTAAAGCTCTCCGCTATGGTTTCTTTAGGAGAACAGAACAAGCTGAACTCAGAATCCGAAATGTCGAATAAGTACGGCAACAGCTATGCAGCTCAGGCCGTCTATCGCAAGGGTGCTTTCGGCATCGGCTTCACTTACACCTATCAAAACCTGGCTGCAGAAGCTCCCAATAATCTCAAAGACCCGAATGCGCACGCTGCGCTGTATAACTTAGGTGCAAGCTACGACTTCGGATTCACCAAGCTCTACGGCAACCTTGTCTATAAGAACGGCTCCAAGGCTGCAGTCCGCGATACCAATCCGAACATCATGGTTTACAGCGTATCGGCAAAGACACCGTTGTTCGGCGGCAATCTGTTAAACGGCTTTGCGTATTTAAAGAACAATACGACTGATTCTGCCAATGCTTGGAACGTCTCGGTTCGCTACGACTATCCGTTAAGTAAGCGAACCACCGTCTACGCCGGTGCTGCCTATCTCAACAACGAGAAGAACGTGAATTACACGATCAACGGCGGTGGCGGCACTTCATCGGCACCGACCACCAACATGGGTAAAAATCCGTGGACAACATTCGTGGGGATGAACCACACCTTCTAAGAAATTTTCTTCTTTTGTGATCTGAGAGTACTTCAAAATCTTGACCTTCAGGAATGCTGTTTCTCCTTCCGCAGTCCTGAAGGTTTTTCTTATTTAGTCAGATCTGATCGTAGACAGGCTTATACATCGCCGCCTGAATCGCTTCGGATAAATCGACCGGATTCGACACTCCGGCAACACCTGTCGTGAAACATTGCTCGGCTACAGCAGCCGCAATGGACTGAGAAACTTCGCGAATCTTTATGAGCGGCGGGAATAAACTCCCGTTTTCCAAGTCCTCTTCCGAGACCGTCTTAGAGAGTGCTTCTGCGGCACTTAAAAATACACTTTGCGGAACAACCCGAGGTGACGAGACCACTAATCCGAGACCGATTCCGGGGAAAACATACGAGTTGTTGCTCTGGCGAGGAATAAAAGTCTTTCCGTTCAATTCAACCTGCGGGAAAGGACTGCCGGAAGCAAAGAGGCATTTGCCTTCTGTGTAGGTATAGGCTTCTCTAGCTGTGCATTCGGAACGAGATGTCGGATTCGATAACGCAAAGATGATGGGACGCTCGTTGATTCTTGCCATTGCGCTGAGTACATAGGCATTAAACGATCCTGCCTGAGCCGCACAGCCCACAATTGCCGTAGGTTTCACTTCGCCGATGGCGTCCAGGAATGTGCTCTGAGGTTCAAGTTCATGAGCAAACTTCTGCTTCAGCGGCGTCAGCCCCTCTCGATCTTTTGTCACCAGACCGTGAGAGTCGAAAAGAAAAATCCTATTGATGGCTTCTTCCTGGGTCAGGCCTTCCTTCATCATAGCCTCAACCAGCAAATCAGCAATGCCGCCTGCGGCCTCACCGGCGCCTAAGAAAAGGAATTTTTCCTCGGAAAGAGAACTTCCCTTAGCCCTTGCCGCCGCATAGAAACCTGCAACGGCAACCGCCGCAGTTCCCTGAATATCGTCATTAAAACAAGCAGTCTTACCCTTCCATTGATCCAACAGAGCAAAGGCGTGACGATTAGCAAAGTCTTCGAATTGGATAATCACATGAGGCCAGCGTGCTTTAGCGGCTTCTATGAACTCTCGGACAAAAGCGTAGTATTCCTCGCCGTCAACCCTCGGCTGCTGCAGACCGAGATAAAGAGGATCATGCAGCAAACCCTGATTATTAGTGCCGACATCCAAGAGTACGGGCAGAGCGCGCGCTGGATTGAGCCCTGCGCAAGCCGTGTAAAGAGAAAGTTTTCCGATCGGAATGCCCATTCCGCCGGCGCCGAGGTCGCCTAATCCGAGGATACGTTCGCCGTCTGTCACGACGATCATGTCGACATCGTCATAGGGCCAATTATTGATCACGTCCCGAATCGAACCTTTATCTTCAATTGTGACGTAAAGGCCCTCCGGTTCACTGTAAATTCGATCGAATTCCTGACAGGCTTTGCCGACCGTCGGCGTATAGACGATAGGCATCAGCTCCTCAATATTATTTTCGAGGAGGTAATAAAAGAGGGTTGCGTTTCTGTGTCGGAGCAGCGAAAGGATTTCGTATTTCTGGAGCGGCTCTTCAGCCTGACGAATTCTTTCTAAAGCCCGCTTGGCCTGATGCTCCAGCGTCGTCACTCTCGGAGGAAGCAGTCCGCGCAGTTTCCGTTTTATTCTGGCGTCCTGACTAAAGGCCGTTCCTTGATTGATGAACGGATCATCCAGGGCTTCCGTTCCCACACTGATATTTTTCATTTTATTTTTCCGAAAAACAGAAAGTTCGACAGAACGGAGCGAATAGCCGGTACCAGACGCGTCAGACTCCTGCCGAAAGAGAGGGACAAGCCCTCTCCCGAACCAGAGTACAGCTTATCAGGTCAAACCGCGCTACGACAACTTTTCAGGAATAGCGGGCGGCTGGAGGACGTCGACGCCCTGCTGCTGCATTTGCTTGACTTCGGGTATCCGCAGACGCAGGGCCGTGTAAATCGGCTGGCTCTTCAACGCCTGAGCAGTAAAGAATGCCAATGCCGATCCGATGAGCATGGGAAGTGTTAAATCCCAGCACGCGGTCATTTCAAGAATCAGCAGAACGCCGGTAATCGGAGCGCAAATCGTCGAAGCAAAGAAGGCACTCATTCCGACGGCGCAGAATGCCATCGGGTTTAAATCAAATCCGATGAGATTCAACGTCCATGCAAAAACGTGACCTAAGATCCCGCCCATCAGAAGAAGCGGTGAGAACAGACCGCCGGGAACGCCTGTGGCGTAGCAAAGAGGCGCAAAAAACCAGCGTATCAATCCGATAACCAGCACCGTTGCAATGGGGAACGTGTAGTTCAGCATCTCAGTGCCGAGCTGATCGCCGCCGCCGGCAAGTCCCGGTGCAAAGTAAACCAGCAGTGCAACGACGATACCGATGATTCCGGCTTTCACTTCAGGAATGACCTTCTTAAAGTATGCATTCGTGTTCAAAAGAATAAGAACCATCTTGTTGTAGAGCGGTCCCATCACACCGATAAAGATTCCGAACAAAATGAAAGCGACGGACTCTTTGACACCCGGAATTATGAAGGTTCGGTTGATGACGTTGTAGTCCGGCTGCATGCCGAGGATCGTCATCGACACCGTGCATCCGGCAAAAACGCAGATGAGGGTCGGAATCACGAGATTCATACGGATATCTTTCGTGACTTCCTCGAATGTGAACATTGCTCCGCCTAAAGGAGATGAGAAGGCTACACCCAAGCCGGTACCTGCGGATGCGATGGTGAGAAAACGAAGCTCTTCTTTCGAGAACTTCAGAATGCGGGCAATCGTGGCTCCGATGGAGGCCCCCATCTGAACCGTCGGACCTTCGCGGCCCAAAGCCATACCGCTGCCCAGCGTCAAAATACCGCCGAAGAACTTAACCAATAAGATCTTAAAGCGCGCCGGTTCAACCTCTTCTCTCCAGGCCGCTTCAACATATTGAATTCCGCTGCCGCCGGCCGTCGGTGCAAAACGAACCAGGAATCGTCCGATGACTGCGCAGGCGACACAAACCGCCAAGACAGCGCCGAAACCTTCCCAAAAACTCACGGAATGAGCCCACGTGGTCAGCAGCATCCGCAAATGATCTGCCTTATGCAGGAAGAACTGGAAGTATCCGCCGACCGCCCCGGTGCACAGCCCCGCAAACAGGCATATCAAATAAAACCAACATTTACGCGTAAAGGACACGATCCCTCCTTTAGGGATACTCCGCCGAGTTCCGAATTTTTCCTGATGCCCTTTAGCTTAATAAGCTAAAAGGCAACAGTTCCTAAGGGATCACGAAATTGGGGAATTAAAAAAGAACCCGAAGGTCCTCGATCATCAATCTGCGATTGATTACATCTGCTTTTTAGCAAGTCCTGCCGCGCTGCTCTTCGGATAAAGCTTGATCAGTTTATTGAAAGTAGCTTTGGCTTCCGCGGTTTTCTTGGAATCCATCTGGGCCATACCGACCAACAGGTAGGCTTCCGGAACTTTGGCATGTTTGCTGTAGCCGGAAATCAGACGCTGCTCGGTGGCAATCGTCTGCGCAAAGTTGCCTTTCATATAGTAGCTGCTGCCGAGCCAGTACAGAGCATCGGGATAAACCTTTGTCCTGCTGTACTTCTGCGTCATGCCTGAGAAGCATTTAATCGCTTGGTTGGCGTCGCCCTTTTGAAAGACGGACAAGCAGCGATCAAGTTCCTGCTTTGCGGAAATCTCACGATCAGAAGCGGCTGCTGCTGCCTTGGCCTTCGGATCCATTTCATTCAGACGATTCGAAAGATCGTCATAAATGGTCTCGGCGTTTTGTTTTTCCTTACCGACGGAATTGGTCAGATCCTCAACTTTGCCGCGGAGCGTCTGAACTTCCTTCGTCAGTTTTTCCAGTCGGTCGTACAGCGACATCTGCACTTCCTGCTGAGACTTCAGCTGATCGCGAAGCTCCAGAATGGCTTTGCGGGCCTCATCGTCTCCGAAGAGCGCCCATGCCGATGTATTGACGGACAACAGAACGGTGCTAAGGAGCACCAGCGCGATTCTTTTCATGAGAGATTACTTGTTGAGCATGTAGTGGATGTCGACTCTGCGGTTTTCGTAGTAAGCCGCTTCGTCATGACCTTCGGCTTTGGGTTTTTCTTTACCGTAGCTAATCGTTTCGATTTGCTGAGGAGAAACGCCCAGAAGAGTCATACGTTCTTTGACGGCTTCCGCTCTCTTCTGACCAAGGGCCAGGTTGTATTCACGTCCGCCGCGTTCGTCGGTGTTGCCTTCCAGACGAACGTTCAGGTTCTTGTGAGCAGCCAGGAACTGAGCATGATTTGTCACGACCGGCATTTGGTCGGGAGAAACGGTGTAGCTGTCGAAATCAAAGTGAACTTCGCGGTTAGCAAGCGGGCCGGTCTTGGAGCTCAGAGCTTCTTCAACGGAAGTTCCGTCAGTGATAGAACCGGCTTTATCCTTATCCAGATCTACTGTAGAGCAAGCCGAGAGCGAAAGAGCGACAGCTGCAGCGGCTGCGCAAATAGCAAATCTTGAAGAGATCATCTTCTTCGTCCTTTTACTTAATAGTGGGACCCCATGAGGGTTCGCGAATGTCTCCACTGGTACCCGAGAGTCGGGAACGAGTGCTTCCGTCCGTGGAGACAGTGGACAGAACACCCTTACCTCCAACCTCGGAGGCATAAATAATCATGTTTCCGTTGGGCGAGTAGCTCGGCGACTCGTTCTTTCCGATTTCAGAAAGCGGAATCACATTGCCGGTCGCTAAATCCTGCTGCACGAGCTTAAAGTGGCCGCCCGTGCGAACGATATAAGCGACCTGGTCATTCTTAGGACTGACCGCCGGACTAATGGCGTAGGCATTACCAAAGCTGATGCGTTCAGCGGAACCGCCCGCAACCGGCTTTCTATAGATCTGCGGATTGCCGCCTCGGTCGCTCGTGAAGTAAATATATTTACCGTCCGGCGAGAATGCGGGCTCTGTATCGATGCTGCCGCCTGTGGTGAACTGTCTGAGGTTCTGACCGTTGGTATCCAGCAGATAAATCTTCGTGCCGCCGTCCTTAGACAGTGCCACTGCCAGCGTACCTCCGTCCGGGCTGAAAGCCGGCGCACTGTTGTTGCCCCGAAAAGCAGCGACCTGGCGGCGCTTACCCGTGCTCAGATCATGAATCCAAACGGTCGGTTTGCCTGTCTCGAATGAGGTGTAGGCAATCTGTCTGCCGTTGGGAGACCAATCGATAGAAATAATCGGATGTCTGATGCGAAGGGCAACCTGAGGGTTGTAGCCGTCGCTGTCAGCTACCATGATGGCGTAGTTGTTCTTGGCCTGCTGAGAAACGTAAGCGATGCGTGTCGCAAAATCGCCCTTCTCTCCGGTCAGGCGTTCAAAAATTCGATCTGCGATCTTATGGGCATAAAGACGCAGGTCGTCCTTCGGAGAAATATAGGAGGCTTCGTCTGTCTCCTGCTTTTTCACCGGGTCAAAGAGGCGGAACTTGATTTCATAGCGTCCGTCGGCAGCTCGTGTCACAGAACCGTCTGCAAATGCACCGACGCCGGCTGTACTCAATGCTTTCCAGTCCGGATCCTTGTCGAGTGCCGTGGCGGCATCACAGGAAACCAAACGGAAAAAACCGCTTCGGACCAAATCGTTGCCGATGATTTCGGCAATGTTCTCAGGCGCTTCGCTATTGCCGAAAAACGGCTGAACAGCAATTGGAAATTGGTTTGCCCCGACACCTTGAATGTTCACAAAAAGCTGTGCAAAAGCCGGTTCGGCAGCTGCGATTCCTACCAAGCCGACGGCTTTAAGAAATACGCGGCGATTCAATCCCAAGTCACGTCTGACCATACGTTCCTCATCTCCATAAATCTAACAAGCACACTAAGTTAATCTTAATGTGCCGGAAAGCCTCGGACCGTGATCCGATAACTAAATACTTTGAATTTTGTATCAATAATTGAGCCGAAATCGTGTTTACTGCGATTCCGGCTCGAATTAGGAAAATTTAATTAGTGGCGGAAGTGACGTTCACCGGTAAAGACCATGGTGATACCGCGTTCATTGGCCGCAGCAATCACTTCTTCATCACGAATAGATCCGCCCGGCTGGATAACCGCAGTCGCGCCCGCATCAATAATGACATCCAAACCGTCTCGGAACGGGAAGAATGCGTCCGAAGCGGCAACGCTGCCCTCTAAAGAGAGACCGGCTTCTTTTGCCTTGATGGATGCAATTCTGGCAGAGTCAACGCGGCTCATCTGACCGGCGCCGACGCCCAAAGTCATGCCGTCGCGTACAAAGACGATTGTATTGGACTTGATGAACTTGGCGATCTTCCAAGCAAACATCATGTCGGAGATCTGAGCGCTAGTCGGAGCGAGCTTCGTCACGACCTTGAGGTCCTTTTCACTGACGCACTGTGTATCAGGGGTCTGAACCAAGAGGCCGCCGCCGATGCGCTTCATATCCAGGTCGTTGCGGGCATGTCCCATGGCAACCGTGAGCAGACGAAGATTCTTCTTCTGCAGAAGAATGTCCAATGCGCCCTGAGAGAACTCAGGCGCAATAATGACTTCAGCGAACTGCTTGGCAATCTTCTCGGCAGCTTCTTTGGAAACTTCGCAGTTGAAAGCGATGATGCCGCCGAAGGCAGACGTCGGATCGCACTTAAAGGCCTTGCTGTAGGCCTCTTCGGAATTCATTCCGATAGCAGCGCCGCAGGGGTTGGCATGCTTAATAATCACACAGGCAGGGCTGTCAAAGCTGCGGACGGCTTCCCAGGCGGCATCGCTGTCAGCGATGTTGTTGTAGGAAAGTTCCTTACCGTGAAGCTGGTGGTATCCGGCCAAGAGTCCGGGTGCAACATTTCTTTCGCGGTAGAAAGCAGCTTCCTGATGAGGATTTTCGCCGTAGCGCATATCCTGCACTTTAACCCACTGGCGTGTCAGGCTTTCCGGGAACTTTGTACGAGTCGAAACGTCGTTGCCCTTCATGCTGGTCAGATAGTTGGAAATCATGGCGTCGTAGTGAGCGGTATGAACAAACACTTTCTTTGCCAATTCCAGTCTGGTTTCCGGAGAAACTTCGCCTTTTTCCTTGATCTCTTCGATAACTTTTCTGTAGTCGCCGGGAGAGACAATGACGGTAACACTTTCATGGTTCTTCGCGGCAGCGCGAATCATCGTGGGACCGCCGATATCAATATTTTCGATGGCGTTTTCAAAGGTGCAGTTCGGGTTGGCGATTGCCTGTTCGAACGGATACAGGTTGACTGCGACGATGTCAATCGGATCAATTTCAAACTGCTTTAACGCCTCCATGTGCTCCGCAACGGGGCGGCGGGCAAGAATGCCGGCATGGATCTTCGGGTTCAGTGTTTTGACTCTTCCGTCAAGCATTTCCGGGAAGCCGGTGTAATCGGCAACCTCTTGTACGGGAATGCCTGCCTGAGCGATGAGTTTTGCGGTGCCCCCGGTAGACAGAATGTGGTAACCGAGTTCCGTCAGGGCTTTTGCAAATTCAACAACGCCGGATTTATCCGAGCAGCTGATCAGCGCTTGTTTTTTCATGTTGTGCATTTCGTTAGAAACTTCCGTTGAGATAAAAGTTTGAACCCGCTCGTTTCTGCTCCCGGAACGCGTTATGCGCTGCCGGACGGCAGAAAACAAGCATTGCGTAAAAGCTAGTCGATATTGTCCTTCAAGAGACGCTCGACTTTTTTTTCTAATTGAATCGGATCCGTAACGGAGTACAAATCCGTCAATAGAGTCGGACATAAGTCTAAACGTTTAAAGTAGCCGCTGAGGTGTTTGCGGATTGTCTTTAGCCCTTTTTCCTTCTCGTAAAAAGAAAAATGTAACTGTAAGTGTTCGCCAATAGTTTCAATAAGTTGGCTCTTACTCGGCGTCTGCGGGATTCTTCCGTTGAGTCGGTCGTTTATTTGAGAAAAAATCCAAGGGTTTCCGATAGCCGCGCGACCGATCATGATGCCGTCGGCGCCGGTCTGTGCAAGAACGGCTTCGGCCTTTTCAACGCTGTCGATGTCGCCGTTGGCAATCACCGGTATATCAACAGATGCCTTCACTTCGGCAATTCTCTGATAATCCACCGCGCCTTTGAATCCTTGTTCTCGGGTACGGCCGTGGAGTACAAGCATTTTGATTCCGGCTTTCTGGGCAAGCGCCGCAACATTTAATGCGTTAATGTGCTCCGCATCCCAGCCGAGCCGATATTTGAGCGTTACCGGAACATCTACCGCTGCTGTCAGAGCCGTCAGCAGATTTTCGACAAGGGCTTCATCTTTTAGCAGAGCCGAGCCGCACTCTACCGAACAAACTTTTTTAGCCGGACAGCCGCAGTTGAAATCCACGATCTGCGCGCCGCATTGAACCGCATAGCGGGCCGTATCGGCCAAATCCTCAGGATCGGATCCGAGAAGCTGAATCGCGCGAGGATAACTTTCGCTTCCGAGCGAAAATCTTTCCTGTGATTTCCTTGACTCCCTCAAGTGTTTCTGTGAGGCAACCATTTCGGCAACGGCATAAGCCGCGCCCAGCTTGCGGCAAATTTGGCGAAAAGGAAGATCGGTAAAGCCTGCCAGCGGTGCCAGAAACACACGTCCGGGAATTGTCACATTGCCGACTTGGACAGAACTGTCGGTCATGAAAGATCCTGCTTCTTAAAAAAACAGCCCAAGGCCTCGTATTTGGCCAACTCTTCCGGAGTTCCGACGTTGGCCCAGGGACCTTCGTAGAGCTCACCGCTGATCAGGTGCTGATCCACAAATTGGTACAGCCAAGGGAAAAGCTTGGAAAACTCCGCTTTTTCTCCGGCAAAGATTTTGGGAGAGAAAACAGCGATATTTCCGTAGGTGAACTTTTTATTGTCGCTGCTGACAAGTCCGTCTTTTAAATCCATGTCTCCGTCATGGAAAGAAGGATTGGGCACCAATACCAAATGCCCGACGATTTCTCCTTTTCTAATTCGATCACCGGCTTTTTCCAGGGAAGCGTAATCAAAGGCAGTAACGATGTCTCCGGAAACCACAACAAAGGGTTCTTGCCCGTCGCTGAGCAAAGGAAGTGCTTTGACAATACCGCCTTTGGTTTCCAGCGCATCCGAGATCGAACTACCTTCCTGAGAAATGGTCACCCTTATTCCCTCGACCGGATGTTCTGCAAAGTGCGAAGGATAGAGTTCTGCGTAATGGGCGGTATTAACCACCGCCTCGCGGATACCGCCCTTTTTCAGACGATCAAGCTGCCAATCGACCATTGAGCGGCCCCACAGCTTGATCAGCGGTTTGGAATTATGCGCCGTGAGTTCGCGCATGCGTTTGCCTCTGCCGGCGCACAACACAATCGCCTTCAATCCGACACTCCCTAGAAAGAGTATCCGACGGTCTCTTCGATGCCGGAGATTTGGTTAATGAAACGAGACAACGGTCTTAACGCATCAAAGCGGGAGGCAGTCTTTTGAACGTAATTCAGGAATCGCGGCGTATCACCGAGATATTTCGTTTTTCCGTCGCGGTAATTGAGGCGGGCAAAGATACCCAAAACCTTGAGGTGACGCTGGAGAGCCATCCATTCGACGTCTTCCCAGAACACGCCGAAGTCTGCCGGGACCGGGATGCCTACTTTGCGGGCTTTATCCCAATAGCGAATGGTCCAATCCAAAACCTGAGCTTCGCTCCAGGAGATAAAGGCGTCTCGGCACAAGCAGGCAATGTCATAGCTGACCGGACCGTATACAGCGTCTTGGAAATCAATAACTCCGGGATTGTCCTTTTCTTCGAGCATCAAATTACGCGGCATGTAGTCTCGATGTACGTATACAAAGGACTGAGCAAGATTCTTTTTGATAATGAGATCAAACATCTTGTCGAACATGCTGCGCATCTGCGGCGTAATTTCCATATTCAGATGGCGTTTCACATACCACTCAGGGAAAAGTTCGAGTTCACGGCGAAGCAGTTCTTCGGAGTACTCAGGCAAGACACCCGGTTTGCTGTTCTTCTGGAGTTTGACAAGTGCGGTAGTGGCGTCATCCATTAATCTAGAGGCGTTGTCCTCCGAAAGGACATCCAGATAAGTTTGAGCTCCCAAGTCTGACAGCAGCAGAAAACCTTGCTCTACGTCCTGAGCAAAGATTTTCGGAACGTTGATACCTTGTTTGGCAAACAGATCGTCGACAAAAATAAAAGGTTTGACGTTGCCGGTTTCGCCGGAAGAGTCCATGACGATGTAAGTCGTTCCGTCTCCGTCAATACGGAAATAGCTCCTAAAACCTGCGTCCGAAGATGCCGGGCGAAGCGTCTTCAGATTCAGCCCGAAAGACCCTCCGATTTTTTCCAGCCACTGCTTTAAGCCAACTTCACGCTCTGTCATTACTTCATCTCCATCTTCCGTTGATCGGAAAGAATATGCAGGTCCATTAAGCCTTTATAATCTTTCCACCTAATAGCGTGCAATTTTAATGTCTAGTTTTTCAATTCGTCGAAAAAGACCCATGGAAGCTTTTCGAGCCTTACCCGTTTTTGTGGCAGTGACTTTAGCTTTGCCCTTGCTCGTCTCGGCGGCCGAGCGCGATCAAGATTCCGAAACGGCTACCCGACCTGAGTACGGACTGAAGCTGAATGCGGCACGGCGCTTAGATGAGAATGCGCCTTCTGAAGAAGGCGATGCCCCAACTTATCTCACGGCGTTCAAAATGATCGGAACGCCCAATGAGAAAATCGAACTCATTGACAGCGCCGAAGTTCGGCGAGGCGGCTCCGTCCTTCGCGGCGACACCATTACCTACACTTTTGCCAACGACGAGGTTTATTCCAACGGGAATGCCTTAGTTGCCAGAAACGGTACGATTTTCAAGGGGCCCGAGCTCACTTATCACCTTGATGCCGAAACCGGCGAAATGCCGAACGCAACCTTCCGCTATCTGCCGACGCAGATGAGAGGCACGTCCGACAAGATCGAACTTCTCGGCGAAGGCAAAGCCAAGATGTGCAATGCCATGGTCACAACCTGCCGCGAAGGTGAAGAAGCTTGGTGGATTAAAGCCTCTGACATTGATTACGACGAACTCGACGGATCTGCCGTCGGCAGGAACGCACGTCTGTACGTCGGTGGTATCCCGGTCTTTGCCTCGCCTTATTTCAGCTTCCCGGTCGGATCCGAGCGCAAGACGGGCTTTTTAACGCCGAGATTCGGCATGAGCTCCACGCTCGGCGTGAATATGAAAGTTCCGTTCTACTGGAACATTGCACCAAACTACGACTACACGCTGACGTTGAAGCCTATGTCTAAGCGCGGCGTGCTCTTTGGCAATGAGTTCCGTTACCTGCAGCCGACTTTTTCCGGCCAGGTGGATTACAACGTTATCTTTAAAGACAAAGAGACGCACGAACGACGTTACGGTGTAGCTTGGAAACACTACCAGCGCATCGGTGACGTTTCTCTCGGCGTCGATTATCAGAAGGTTTCCGATAACGATTACTTATCGGATTTCTCGACAACCATTCGTGAATCCAGTGAAAATGTTCTTAATCAGAACTTCTGGATAAGCTACGGACAGACTTATTGGAGCACTTCTTTAGGTGTTTACAAGAATCAAACCCTTCGGCCGAACAATAAGGGGGTCGAAAAACCGTATGAGAAAGAACCGGAATTTAATCTCAGCGGTTACGTTGCAGATTTTCACGGCGCGATCCTGGATTCTCGCTTGACGGCAACTCGTTTCCGTAGGGGAATTTCCTCCTACAACGGCCAGCGCGGAGAGAGCGGCGACGGTAACCGGACACTCTGGAACACCTCGATCTCCTATCCGCTCATGGGCTCCTATTGGTTCTTTACCCCGAAAGTTACGTATTCGTTCACGCATTACAACGACATTAAACACGCAAAGGCTGGCATTGACAGCTCTTCTTCACGTTCACTTCCGATCTACTCTCTGGACACAGGTTTGATCTTTGAGAGAAATTCAACGATCTTCGGACGAGAAACAGAGCAAACTTTGGAGCCCCGTTTGTTCTACGCCTACATTCCCTATCGGAATCAAAGGCACATGCCGAACTTTGACAGCTCCTTGGCTGACTTGAACTTTGCTGAGCTCTTTACGCCGAATAAGTATTCAGGGTACGACCGAATTGCGAACACAAACCAATTGTCTGCGGTTTTGACAACGCGTTATATTGACTCCGGCACCGGCAAAGAATGGTTCTCCGCAACCGTGGGCCAGCGCTACTACTTCACGGATGAAAAAGTCGATCTTTATTGGGATACCCCTGGTAAAACAAAGAATCGCAGTGATGTGTTAGCCGCCACTCAGTTCTCTTTATTTGAGGGCTGGCGCTTGGAAGGTGCGATCCAGTACTCAACAGAATGGTCAAAGATCTCTAAAACAAGCGCAGGTATTCGTTATAACCCGCGTGATTTCTCGACCGTTGCCCTGTACTATCGCTATAACTACAACCCCAACGACAAGCGTGAGGACTTCTACAACACCAATATCAAGCAGGTCGACTTTTCGTTCCAGTGGCCGATCATGAAAGACCTCTACGGACTCGGAAGGTACAATTATTCATTCCGAGACAAAAAAGTGGTTGACTCCCTCATGGGCCTCGAATATCGTGCGGGGTGTTGGATTCTTCGCGGCGCCGTACAGCGTTACATCCGAAGTGAAGGAAGGTCGACGACGAACTTCTTCTTAGAACTTGAATTAGTCGGATTAGGCACCGTCGGATCGAGTCCGATCCAAGCCTTAAGCGAAGGCATTACGGGCTATAAACCGGTCGGGCCGAAGCCTGTTGAAGTCGGCCGATATGATTACTACGAATAAACTATGAAACTGACTCATCTTTATGCAGTATGTGCCTGCGCCCTCCTCTCCCTCGGCGCTGTCAATGCAGACAATGCGTACGCTCAGAAAGCGCAGGCAAAGAAGGAAGCGGCTGCGGCTCATAAAAACGCACCCGTTCCGGTCGACCGCATCGCTGCTGTTGTCAACCATGATGTGATTACAGAAATTCAGCTGCAGCAGAGAATTCATCAAGTCGCAATGAATCTTCGCAGAAGAAACATTGCCCTGCCTCCGATGGAAAACCTTCGCGACCAGACGCTCGATCGTATGATTCTTGAACGAATCATCGAGCAAAAAGCCCGCGACACCGGTATTCGTATCGATGACAATATGCTTAACGGCGCCATCGAACAGATTGCGACCAATAATGGTTTAACCGTTCCTCAGCTCGAAAAGAAATTGGCCGCCGACGGTATTTCCGTTCCGAGCTTCAAGAGCGAGATCCGCAGCGAACTAATTACTCAGCGTCTTCGTGAAAGAGATGTGGACGACAAGATCCAGATCCCCGAGAGCGAAATCGATCAGTATCTGAAAGACCAAAGCGGTCCGGGCAAACGCATGGAATACCGTTTGTCTCGTATTGTCATCAGCTTCCCTGAAAATCCCACCAAAGCGGAAGTTGAAGCTGCACAGAGAACAGCTTCCCGAGCACTTGAACAGGCTCAGAGAGGCGCAGACTTTAGCCAGCTGGCGGCGAAATACTCCGTCACGCCTGAAGCAATGGAAGGCGGCGTCATGGGATGGGTTCCTGCCGGAAAACTTCCTCCGTTTGTTGTACAGGCCCTTCAGAACCACAAAGCCGGCGACATCATTCCCCTCCAGGCCGGAAACTCTTTCCAGATTCTCAAGCTGATGGGCGTCCGCGACCAAGGAGCACAAGCAGAGCAAGGTGTCCGTCAGACACATGTGCGCCACATCATGATGCGCCCCTCGAACGTCACGCCGGAAAAAGTTGTAATTCAGCGCTTAAACGAGATCAAATCACGTCTTGATAAAGGCGACGGTGACTTTCAAACACTGGCTCGTCTGCATTCCGCAGATCCGTCCGGAACACGAGGCGGCGACCTCGGTTGGCTATACCCGGGTGACGTTCCTCCGGAAATGGAGCAGCAGCTCGACAAACTGAGCGTCGGTGAAATCAGTGAACCGATCCGCACGCCCTACGGCTGGCACATCTTCCAGGTGCTTGACCGCAGAACCAAGAGCGGCGTTAACGAACGTCAGCGAGAACAAGCCAGAGAAGCACTGCGTGAGCAGAAACTCGGCGATGCCGTCCTCGACTGGGAAAGACGCTTGCGTTCGGAAGCCTATGTTGAGAAGCGAATCAACAAACCGGAAGAATAAAATCGTAAAGTCAAAAACGCTTAGGCCTCCTAAGCGTTTTTTCATGGAATCAAGAAATGGCTGAAGTACTCAAGCACCATAAAGCGCGCAAACGTTTCGGACAGAACTTTCTGAACGACGATTTCTGGATCAACAAAATTACCGAAGCCGTCGATCCGAAGGAAGGTCAGAAGATCATCGAAATCGGGCCGGGACAGGCCGCCCTGACGAAAGAATTAATTGCCGGCGCCAAGCACATCTATTGCGTTGAAATTGATAGAGACCTTGCCGCTTGGCTGCGGACCAAATTCACGTCCGAACAATTAACCGTTCTTGAGGCTGACGCCTTGAAGTTCGACTGGAGAGACTTCGCCGCGGAAGAAAAGATCCGCGTGGTCGGCAATCTGCCCTACAACATTTCTTCTCCGCTCCTCTTTAAGCTCTCCGAAATCAGCGACCGCGTCGTAGATCAGCATTTTATGCTTCAGAAGGAAGTGGTCGACAGATTGGTCGCCGCCCCGGGAACGAAAGCCTACGGCCGGCTTTCTGTCATGCTTCAAAGAAAGTACCGCATGATCAAGCTCTTTGATGTTCCGCCCGAGGCATTTACGCCGGCGCCGAAGGTCATGTCTTCCGTTGTCCGCATGGTCCCGATCCAAAATCCGGCAGAGGTTGATGAAGAAACCTTCCATCAGGTTGTCGCGGCATCTTTCGCTATGCGCCGCAAAACCTTAAAGAACAATCTTTCTAAATGGATTTCTGCCGAAATGATGGAGGAAGCAGGAATCAAACCGGAGCAGCGCGCCGAAAGCGTGCCTCTGGAAAACTTCATTCGCCTGGCTCGCTTGGTTCATGCGGCGGGCATTTCGATTGTACTTCCCGGTCAGGTTTAGCCTGACTAAAGAAATCCAAGCGTCCTTGAATGCAGGATTGTCCTAGCCCGCTTGTAACCTGGACAATGCACTTCAACGAGCTGCCAAAAGCGTGGGGAATGGTTCATCTCTGTTAGATGGGCCGCCTCATGCGTATAAAGATAATCCCGCTCGGACTTCGTAACAAACACCGTGTTCCAATGAATGCGGACATGACCGCGGCTGCTGCAGCTTCCCCAGCGCGTTTTAGCTGACGTAAGAAAGAACTTTCGATAGGGATATCTAAAAGGTCCCATCTGTGCGAGCTTCAGTTCAAATTCTTCCTGCAGAGCCTTAAGGGCCCACTTTTTGATCGTTTTAACGAGAACTTCGAGAAACTGCTCTCGACTGATGTTCGCGTCCTTTATCCACAGCACAACTTCATCGTCGAAGACACCGGACTCTTTGCGTACGCTCGACACCCGTACCTTTCTTTTGACGTCCAGCAAGACGATTTCATGTTCGGAAAACAGTTTTTCAAAAAAGGCCCGATTGGTATCTTCCTTCCCTAAGCTTTTCTGCCGTTTCTTCTGAATCCACGCCTGCTGCGAAAGAACCCAGTCCATCACTTTTTCCCGAGAGCTGCTTGTCGGATACTTCACCAGCAGCTGCTCTGAGTTGGGCATAGAAATTGAAATGCTCTTGCGTTTCCCGGGCTGCCAAATAATTTGGACTTCTGCACCGTCTGCAAGCCGAATGCTGTTCGCTGCTTCGGCCGAAGTGGGCTCTTTTTCCACAGTCGGAGCACCGCGGCGCATCTTCTCCAAAAATTGAATAATTTTCGCTGCTGATTTCTGAAGCTCAAGTTCCACTTCGAAGTCCGTGAGCTTCGTCGGGCAGCGAACCACCAAAAGACCACCTTCATAGGCGATTTGAGTATTCTTTCTGCGGCTGCTGCGGACAATGCGGTATCGGACGGAATAACGTCCTTCTAAAGCCGAATGATGGACAAATTCGGAATCCTGCTTCGTCAAACGTGAAGAGACTTCCGGATAAGCTAAGGATGCCGCCTCAAAAAATTTAAAGTACGGCAGAAATTTCTTTTTTTGAAATTTCAGCGCCCACTTAATTTGGAGCGCCGAAGGATAGCCTTTGGTGATATAGATGACGCCCTCCGGTCCGGCGGTAATTTGTTCTTCTTGTCCTCCAAGCCGAATATGCACGCGCCGAACCTTGTCGGAATAGACGATTTCAGCCTCTGACGGAGATCCATCTAAATAAAAACCGGTGATCTTTGGAAAAATACGATCTAAAACCATTCAGCTTTTTATTTGTAATATTGAGGAGAAATTCGCTTCATCTCGCCTTCAATTTCACTGCGGACTTCTTCATTAAGTTCGTGCGGTGTTTTTCCTTCCGGACTGATCGGATCACCGAACACCACTTTAATTGTGCCCGGATACAGCAAAAACGAATGTTTCGGCCAGCATTCGCCGGAATTCAAAGCAATCGGGACGATCGGAGCATTGGTGGCAATCGCCAAACGAACGCCGCCGGTTTTGTATTTAACGGAAGCGCCGGGAGCGGTGCGTGTACCCTCGGGGAAGAGCACCAAGGCCCAGCCGTGCGCAAAAAAGTCCGGAACTTCACGCTTCATGCGCTCAAAAGCTGTGCGTCCCTCAGATCTGTCCACACTGAACATTCCGAGCGAAGCCAAACCCCAGCCGAAGATCGGAAGACGATGGAGTTCGCGCTTATAGATATAGCTCAAACGTCTCGGCACTAAGGCAAAAAACGCAAGCGTTTCCCAACCCGACTGATGCTTTGACAGCAAAATGACCGGACCCGACGCCGGCACATTATCCATGCCGGTAATCTCATAGCGGACACCGCAGATCGTACGCATTAAACCGACAACGGCCCGGCACCATTTTTTAACGATGGCATAACGACCTTCTTTCGATGTAAACGGGATACATACGAAAAGAACAATGCCGTAGCAGATGATAGTGATACAAAAAAGGAACCAAAAAATCAGGGCACGAAGCCAGAGCATAAGTTTCATAGCTATTGTTCGAAAAGGCCGCTCTTTGAGCGGCCTTCTGATCGGAGAGTTAAGAAGCTAAACACGAAAGTTTGGCGACTTGATTCATCGCTTTATGAAGCTCGTTGAGCAGTGTTAAGCGATTTCTTCTCAAGGCCTCGTCTTCGGCGTTCACCATCACTTTATCGAAGAACGCATCCACCGGTGCTTTCAGCGGAGCCAGGCTGCGAAGTTCGTCTTCATAGCGGCCGGCCTTATAGTCAACTTCAAGTTTGGGTTCCAGCGTACGAATGGCTTCATACAGATCCTTCTCTTCTTTTTCTGTCAGGAGAGCCGGATCAACGGCGTCTGCCAGCGGCAGCGTGTTCTTCTTGAGGATGTTCTCAATACGTTTGTTAGCAGCTGCCAAAGATTCGGCTTCCGGCAGACTCATAAAGTCATGAACGGCCTTCAGGCGTTTCGGAACGTCCGCGAGGATAGCGGGTTCGGAACCGATCACGGATTCAACTTCATGAGCTGTAAAGCCTTGGTCCTTCTGCATGACGCGCAGGCGGTCGTGGAAGAACTGTTTGAGTTCCTCCGTGGCATCTTTAACGCCCGGCACCACAGACTCTTCTTCCGTACCGATAGCAATCAGATTGTCTAAAGAGAGAGGAAGTTCTTTTTCGATCAGCAAGCGAAGAATGCCGAGTGCGTGTCTGCGCAGAGCGAACGGATCTTTTTCTCCGGTCGGCAGCTGTCCGATGCCGAAGAGGCCGGTTAGTGTCTCGATCTTGTCGGCCAGCGCAACGGCCAGGCTTTCGGGTGTGGACGGAAGCTCGTCTCCGGCATAACGAGGCTGGTAGTGCTCGCGGATAGCAAGCGCGACTTTGTCGTCTTCCTTATCGTGATGAGCATAGTACTCACCCATAATGCCCTGCAGTTCGGGGAACTCTCCGACCATCAAAGTACGCAGATCGGCTTTTGCCAGCTTAGCTGCGCGGCGGGCCAGTGCGGGATCGGCACCGATCTGCTCAGCAATGCGGGAGGCGATCTTCTGAACGCGCTCGCTTCTTTCAAGCTGAGTACCGAGCTTGTTGTGGTAGACCACATGGGCCAAGCCGGGGACGCGGGATTCAAGCGTCTGGAAACGATCTTGATCATAGAAGAATTTCGCATCGGCCAAACGAGCGCGAACAACGCGGGCGTTGCCGGAACGAATCGCTTCGCCGCCGTCTTTGGCTTCGATCTGAGAAACCAGCAGGAAGCGGTTCATCAATTTCTTATTCTGATCCTTCAGCGCAAAGTATTTCTGATTCTGCTGCATCGTCAGAATCAGGCACTCGACGGGGACCGTTAGGAATTCTTCGTCAAAGCCGGATTCGTAAACGACGGGCCATTCTGTCAAAGCGGTGACTTCATTAACGAGATCATCGGGCATGATGATTTCGGCGTGAAGTTTTTCAGCGGCAGACTTGAGCGCTCCGACCATCTTGTTCTTTCTCTCTTCGAAAGAAGCGACGATCTTGCCTTCTTTTTCCATCTGCTCGGCATACTTTTCTGCCTCTTTGATGGAAATCGGTTCATGGACGTGGAAACGGTGTCCCATCGTTTCACGGCCGGCTTTCAAGCCGAACAGTTCAACGGGAACAATTTCCTTGTCAAACAAGGCAACGAGATGCTTAACCGGGCGCACGAATTCAACGGTCTTGCCGTTTTCGAGCTGATAACTCATCACTTTTGGAATCGGCAGACGGCGCACGGCGTGATCCAGAGCGATCTGCAAGCCGTCTTTCAAAGAAACACCGGCCTTGGTGCCTTCATATACCAGCTGATCCTGCTTGCCGTCATTGACGACTTTCAGCTCGGAAGGTTCGCACTCGATGCCAAGTGCCTTCATTTTTTTGCTCAGAGCCGGGGTAGCTTTGCCTTCAGCGTCCAGACCGACTTTTACCGGCACCAGTTTCTGGCGGAAAGGTTTGTCGGGGGCCACTTCGGAGACATCCGAAATCAGAGCGGCGATACGGCGAGGAGAACCGTAAGCGGTAACCTGTGCGTTCGGAAGAGCTAAATCCTGCTCTTTAAGGCTGAAAGCCAGTTCTTTGGCAAATGCCTTGGATAAGTTGTCCAGTGCCTTCGGCGGCAGCTCTTCTGTTTGAATTTCAATCAATAATGAAGCCATTTTTCTAACCTCTTTATTCTTTTTTCTGGCACATCGGGAAGCCGAGGCGTTCACGAGAGTCGTAGTAACTTTGAGCAACGGCTCGGGAAATTTGACGAATGCGGCCGATGTAAGCGGCACGTTCCGTCGCACTGATGGCACCGCGTGCGTCGAGGAGGTTAAACGTGTGTCCGGCTTTTAGAACCATTTCATAGGCCGGAAGAGCAAGGTTCAGATCCATCAGGCGCTTGGCCTCGCTCTCGAAGTAGTCGAACTGCTTGAGAAGTTTTTCGGGGTCGCTCGCCTCGAAGTTGTAGTGGCTCTGCTCGACTTCGTTCTGATGGAAGACGTCGCCGTAAGTGAGAATGTGTTCGCCGGAAGCGTCCTGCCACTTTGTGTAGACGAGATCGAAAACGTTGTCGCAGTTCTGAAGATACATCGTCAGACGTTCAAGACCGTAAGTGATTTCTCCGGTGATCGGCTTGCATTCCAGACCGCCGATCTGCTGGAAGTATGTAAACTGGGTGACTTCCATACCGTTCATCCAAACTTCCCAGCCTAAGCCCCAGGCGCCGAGGGTCGGGTTCTCCCAGTTGTCTTCGACAAAACGAATATCATTGACTTCGGTATCAATACCCAGCGCTCTCAAGGAGCCGAGGTAGCGGTCAACAATGTCGGTCGGAGCCGGTTTAAGAACCACCTGAAACTGGTGATGCTGATGCAAACGATTGGGGTTCTCGCCATAACGGGCGTCTTTCGGTCTTCTGGACGGCTGCACATACGCAGCTCTCCAAGGTTCAGGGCCTAAGGCTCTGAGAAATGTTGCGGTATGAGAGGTGCCGGCACCGACTTCAATGTCGATCGGCTGAAGCAAGGCGCAGCCCTGCCCGTTCCAATACTGCTGTAGACGCAGAATAACTTCCTGAAATGTAAGCATAATTTCGAACTTTTTTCTTCTCAGCAATGCTGAATTGAGAATAATCTTTTTATTTTAGCGGGAGACGGTGTCTTTTTCTGAACAACAGGGCAAGGATTGCACTGATAAGCAGCAAAACCATGGCTCCGAGCCAAGGAAGCGCCCCGAACTTAACAAACGGCGTCGGTTCTCCCTGCGCCGCAGCCACTTCAACATCGAGCTTGCCCGGCTTCATGGCGGGAAGCTCGGCGGCGACTTCTCCTTTGCTTGTGACATAAGCCGTCATGCCGGTGTTGGTTGCGCGGATGACCGGTCGAGCAAATTCCACCGCACGCATCCTTGAAATATTGAGATGCTGAGGCAGCGCATGAGTATCTCCGAACCAGCCGAGGTTGGAGAGATTCACCAGAAGATTCGGAGCCTTACCGCCCTGCCACCACTCTCTGATTTCCGATGCAAAGAGATCTTCGTAACAAAGAAGCGGTGCGGCGGACACGCCGTCAATCTCGAAAGTTTTTTGGTCAGCCGACCCCTGCAGCAAGTCTCCCATTGGGATCTGCAGCATGTCGATAAACCACCTGAATCCGGCAGGAACGTACTCTCCGAAAGGAACCAAGTGCTTTTTGGTGTAAGACTGGACGATCTTTTCATGCTCGACCAACACGGCCGTGTTGCGGTAACCGTCTTCTCCGCGCAGAAAGCCGCCGAACATCAAAGCAGCCTTTCCATCAGTAACGTGCGTAAATTTCTTCCAGATTTCCGGCTTCAGCTGTTGGAGCGGAATCGGGAAAATGGTTTCCGGAAGAACGATAAGGCCGTTCTCCGGTGCCGGTTTTTCATTCATCAGTCGAACGTAACGCTCGAAACTTGTGAGACTGCCCATCGGAGAAAATTTTTCGTCCTGAGCGATCCCGCCCTGAACCAAGCGAACGGAAAGCGTTTTGTACGGTTCGCTCCAGCGAATATCGGCCAGCGCAAACGCAAGAGAAAAGACAACCAGAAGTCCGGCACTAGCAAGTGCAATGCCTTTGAGATTTTTGCGCTCCAGGAGGAGGAACGCCGCACAGCCGGAAATAAATGCCGCTAGAAAATTAATCCCCTCGGCACCGCAGATCGGAGCGAACGCCAAGAGGGCACCGTCAACATGGGCATAGGACACCGCACTCCAGGGAAAACCTGAAAAAAGCACGCCTCTGAGCCATTCTGTCAGTCCCCACGCAGCCGGCGCTATAACTAAAAGCATGCGCCCGGCGCTTGAGCCGCGTTTCACAGACCAAGCGCAGAGTGCGCCGACAGCCGCGGGATAAAGAGCCAGGTAGCAAGAAAAAATGAAGACAACGAAGGCGGCAAAAACTGCCGGCTGGTGGCCGTAGTCATGAACAGAGACATAGAGCCACGCAAGAGAAGAGGCAAACCAGCCGATGCCGAAGAAAAGGCCGGCCAGGAAACCGGCTTTAACGGTGCGGAGACCCGCGAAAATAAAAAACAGGACGGCTAACGCCGCAAGCTGCAGCCACTGGTTGGCCGGCGCCAGAGAAAAGCCCTGCGCGATGCCTGCAAAAAGGGCGATTAGGAACGGAGGGAACTTCTTCACGTTGTTGAGAGGTTTTAGGCTTTCGCCGGTTGCTGTTCGGTCAGCTCCGGTTCCAGCTTCTCAACCGTGAGCATTTTGACCTGACGAGCCAGCGCTTTGGTCACAACAAAACGGAAACCCTGCAATACAACAGACTCTCCGACCTGCGGAACATGCTCCAGTTCATCGCTAACCAGGCCGCCTACGCTTTCAAACCGATCGTCTGAGAAATGCGTACCGAACACTCGGTTAAATTCGTTGATATGGGTGCTTGCCTTGACGCGCCAGCGAGAGCCGCCGATCGCTACGATATCGGAAGCATCGTTGACAACGTCATACTCATCGTCAATCTCTCCGACGATCTCCTCCAAGACGTCTTCGATGGTGATCAGACCCGAGACAGAGCCGAACTCGTCGACCACTAATGCCATGTGATTGCGTTTGAGTCGGAACTCTTTGAGAAGTACGTCAGCCGGCTTACTTTCCGGCACGAATACGGCTTGCCTCAAGTGCTGACGGATTTCGTATTCGGGATTAATAAATAAGCGCAGGAGATCTTTTGCCAGAAGGATTCCGAGGACGTTGTCCTTATCTCCGTCAATGACAGGAAAACGAGAGTGCCCGGCTGCGATGACTTGTTTGATCCAATCCTGAGAGTTCTCAGAAATATCAATCACAATCATCTGTGTCCGAGGAACCATCAAATCCTCTGCACGCAGGCTATTGACGCGCATGACACCTTCGATCATGTGCATGCCGTCGTCTGTCAGAAGCTTTCTGTCGTGTGCAATGTGAAGATCATCAAGGAGTTCTTTTTGAGTCTCAGGTGCGTCATCATGAAAAAATCGATCCGAGAGCTTCTCAAAAAAATTCTTCTCTTTGGGTTCGTCAGTCTTGTTGTCCGCCATTTCTAAGTACAGATTTCTCTAAGTTGATTGACCTAAGCCAACGGCTGAGGAGTGTAGTTTCGATCAGGATACGGAACATCAAAGCCCAGATCAACTAAAACATCGGTTTCCCTCTGTTCCATAACCTCGGCTTCTTCGTCGTCCATGTGGTCATAGCCCTGCGCATGCAGCGTCCCGTGGACGAGAAGGTGGGCCATGTGCTCTTCCAAAGTTTTGTTTTGATCCTTGGATTCTTTTTCAAGCACGGGCACACAGATCACCAGGTCGGCCTCCACGACAGGCTCAACCTGATAGTCAAATGTCAAAACGTTGGTGGCGTAATCCTTACCCCGATATGTTTTATTGAGCTCCCAGCCCTCTTCTTCCTCAACGAAACGAACCGTAATTTGGGCATCGTTTTCCAAGGCTCGGCTGATCCAGCGCTGAATTTTCCCTCTGGACGGAAGCTGAGGAAAATGTGCAAGATTTTGGACGGAAAGGCTCAATACATGGGGTTTACGCATGTTGGTATTCTCTCTTCTCGGCTTTTTGGTAGGCCTCGACAATACGAGCAACAAGAGGATGGCGAACCACATCGGCCGAAGTGAAATAAGTCATAGAGACTCCTCGTACATCCTGAAGAATGTGCGAGGCCTCGATCAGCCCGCTTCTTTGGCCTCTCGGCAAGTCGATCTGGGAAGCATCTCCCGTAATGACTGCTTTGGAGCCGAAGCCGATACGCGTCAGGAACATTTTCATCTGTTCCGGAGTTGTATTTTGAGCTTCGTCAAGAATAACAAAAGAAGCGTTCAAAGTACGGCCGCGCATATAAGCCAAAGGCGCAATCTCAATTTTTTGCTTTTCCAGCAAGCGCTGCGTTTTTTCCGTACCCAGTAAGTCAAACAAAGCGTCGTAGAGCGGACGCAGATAAGGATCGACCTTCTGACTTAGATCTCCGGGAAGGAAGCCTAATTTTTCGCCGGCTTCAACTGCCGGACGCGTTAATACGATTCTTTCGACTTCGCCTTTTTCAAAAGCGCTGACAGCGGCTGCAACGGCTAAGTAGGTCTTGCCGGTGCCCGCCGGTCCGATACCGAAGGAGACGTCATGGGACAGGATGTTGCGAATATAGGTTCGCTGCATCGGCGTACGTCCCTGAAGTCCCTTGCGGTTAGTGCGAAGCTCGGGAACCGGCTCTTCGGCAGCCAGCTCCTCTGCGGGCGCCTTTTGGCCTACAAGATAGAGCTGGATATCTTCTGCCGCCAGTTCATCGGTTTTACGCTCTGCAATGGCGGCCAAATCCGTCAAAGCTTGAATGGCCTTGCGGCAGTTTGCCTGTGTTCCCTTAATTCCGAAGGACGCACCGCGGCGAGAAATTTCCACGTTCAGGAAATTTTCCAGCTGGGTTAAATTTGAATCCAACGGTCCGACCAAACTAGACAAATCACTGTTATTGATTTGAAGATCTAAGCTTAAAGAGGTCTGATCGGATTTCGTTTTAGCTTCAGTCATTTAAACTAATTCCCCTCCCAGGGTGTGCGGATAAACCTCATTAATTTTGAGGTTTACCATCTGACCGATTAGGTTTTCGGGCCCATTAAAGGTAACGATACGATTGTTGTCCGTACGAGCTGAGAGCTTTCCTTCGCCCTTCTTCGCTTCTCCGACAACCAGGCAGCGCTGAACGCTTCCGACCATCGACTGCGAAATTTCCTGAGCATGCTGAGTATTCAATGCTTGAAGTCTCTGAAGTCTTTCAAGTTTGACAGACTGCGGCGTGTCGTCGGGCAGTTCCGCTGCAGGAGTACCCGGGCGTTTGGAATAGATAAAAGAGAAACTGGCGTCAAACTTAATCTCTTTGATGAGATTCATCGTTTTTTCAAAGTCTTCTTCCGTTTCATTCGGGAATCCGACGATAAAGTCTGTCGCGATGCTGATATCCGGACGAATCGCACGAAGCTTGCGAATGATGGACTTGTACTCAAGGATTGTGTAACCGCGTTTCATACCGGCCAAGACACGATCGCTGCCGGCTTGAACCGGCAAGTGTACGTGATTAGCCAGGATCGGAATCTTGCGGTAAGCCTCAATCAGACGGTTGGTAAATTCTTTCGGATGGGACGTTGTATAGCGGATTCTCTCGATACCGTCGATTTCTGCCACATATTCAAGCAGCAGGGCAAAGTCAACGATTTCGCCGTCCGGGCCTTCGCCGCGGTAGGCGTTGACGTTCTGCCCCAGCAAAGTGACTTCTTTTACGCCCTGAGCGGCAAGCTGGGCAATTTCGACAAGGACATCTTCCACAGGACGGGAAAACTCTTCTCCGCGCGTATAAGGCACGACACAGTAGGAGCAGTACTTGCTGCAGCCTTCCATAATGGAAACAAACGCTGTGGCCGCATCGGCGTGCGGAGTCGGCAGATGATCAAACTTTTCGATTTCCGGGAAACTGATATCGACCTGCGGACGGTGCTCTTTTTCATTTTTTTCCAGGAGCTCCGGCAGGCGATGAAGAGTCTGCGGCCCGAAAACCACATCGACGTAAGGAGCACGGCGGACGATGTTGCCGCCTTCCTGACTGGCAACGCAGCCGCCCACGGCAATCTTAAGATTCGGCTTTGTCTTTTTCAGTTCTCTGACTCGTCCGAGGTCGGAAAATACTTTTTCCTGAGCCTTTTCTCGAATAGAGCATGTATTAAAAACAACTAAATCGGCATCGTTAATGTCGTCGGTTACTTCGTAACCGGCAGCTGCCTTAGCAATATCTGCGATCTTGCCGGAATCATATTCATTCATCTGGCAGCCAAAAGTCTTCAAGTAAATTTTTTTCGCGTTCACGGTTTATGTCCGGTGGCGGTTAATACAAACTTTCAAAAACTGAAAGTCACTCAAAAAAGAACTGCATTCCCACAAGCGGGAACGCTTTTCCCGAAATTAAAGATTTCGTTTTTCTCCGGGAATACAGTAAATCGGTGCTTTTACACTGAATGTTTCGCGATGACGTCCTAAACGTCGAGCTGTCAGAGCGCCGCCCCAAAGACAGGCGGTGTCCAGTGGGAAAACATTGGAAACGTCATTCACGGGACCTAGTGTGGACCAGTGCCCGAAAGCAACAGGCGTCTTAGCCGTTTTGCGGCCCGGAAACTTAAACCAAGGAATGTATTCAACAGGCGTATCGGCAGGAGAAAGTTTCTGTTTGAAATCCATCGTACCGTCGGCATTGAGATAACGAGTACGCGTCAGCACGTTGACGACGGCGCGCAATCGGTCTTTGCCGCGAAGACCCGAACTCCACTGCTGCTTGCCGAAAAGCTCCCCGATCTGGCTTAGCCCTTTGTCAGAACGAATAAATTTTTCGACCCTGGAAGCCTGCTTCAGTGTTTCTTCGACAGACCAAGACCAATGAGTTGCGGCATGGACGCATAAAAATCCATGATCAACCAAAGCTAAGGGACGATTTCTCAGCCACTGAATGATGTCATCGCAGTCCGGAGCGTTGAGAATTTCAGAAATCGTATCTTCCGGAGACATCGCTCTTTGGCCCGCATAAACGGCCAAAAGGTGGAGTTCGTGATTGCCGAGCAGGCACTCGGCGCGATCTCCCATACGCATGACGGTGCGGATAGTCTCGAGAGATTTCGGACCGCGATTGATGATATCGCCGATAAAAATCAAACGGCTTTCGTTCGGAATCTGTTGGAGAAGCTTCTCCAGGGTATCAAAACACCCGTGGACATCGCCTATGGCATAAGTTTTCACATCTAGCTCTTCAGAACAAAGACTTCATCGGGCACAATTTCTAAGCCCACAAATGAAAATGCCCGGAAGCTTTAAGAGCTGCCGGGCTGAATCTTGGTGGCGAATCACGGACTCGAACCGCGGACACAAGGATTATGATTCCTCTGCTCTAACCGACTGAGCTAATTCGCCATCTGACGATCAAGTCATCAGGGAAGTTGAATATTACACAGCTATTTCAATCTGTGCAAGTTCATCTACCCATAAACAGGTGTAATAGTTTGTAAATTAATACCACTGAGCGTAGAAATGATGCACCGGACCGTGTCCTTTTCCGATTTGAAGCTCATCGGCGTGGATGATGGCCTGTGTGATGTAGCGCTTGGCTTCTCTGGCTGCCATGGGAATATCCGTTGAAGACGGCAAAAGAGTTGCCAGCGCCGAAGACAGCGCACAGCCGGTGCCGTGCGTGTTCTTTGTCATTGTTCTTTCGGCGCGGTAACGGATCATGTGGCGTCCGTCATAAAGCAGGTCTTCCGAGTAATCCACTCCTTCCATGTGGCCGCCCTTGAGATAGACCCAGCCGTGACAGCCTTTGAGTTTCCAAAGGTCATTAGCCGCCGCTTCCATCTGCTCATCGTCGGTAATATCAACGGTCTCAAGCAATCGAGCTGCTTCAGGCAAATTAGGAGTTATGACGGTAGCTAACGGCAGAAGTTCATCGCGCAGAGTGGCCACAGCGTCGTCCGTAAGCAGTGCATCTCCGCTCTTGGCGACCATGACGGGGTCCAGAACAATGTAGCGAGGATTCCAATAACGCAAACGCTCTGCAACACCTTTAATAAGGTTTGAGTCAAACAGCATTCCGATTTTGACGGAATCAATACGAACGTCCTCGAAAAGAACATCAATCTGCTTTTTGACAAAATCTGTCGGAATGGGAATCACGCCGAAAACGCCTTGCGTATTCTGTGCGGTTGCAGCGGTCACGACACCCGTTGCATATCCGCCCAACGAACTAATCGTTTTGACGTCTGCCAGGAGACCGGCGCCGCCCGAAGGGTCAATGCCGGCAATGGAAAGTACATTAGGATGCTTGATTTGCATTCGTATCACCTTTCAACAACATATCGATAACTTGGATTGTCCGCTCGGTAGCTCCGCGCTGCTCCTGCGCAAACTTCGCGGCTTTTTCTCCGATCTCGGCTCGTTTTGCAGGATCGCTAAGCACTTCGTCGGCAATTCGCAAAGCCTCCGTGAAATCGGCAGCACGAAGCAGAGCTCCCTCGGACTCAGCCTTTTTCACAATAAAGTCAAAATTAAAGATGCTCGGACCCACAATCACGGGAAGCCCGATGGCGCAAGGCTCAATCACACTTTGACAGCCGTAATTCTCGAAACTGCCGCCCATGATGACAAGCGAAGAAAGTGCATAGTAAAAGCCCATCTCGCCCATACTGTCACCAAAGACAATCTGAGGACCCTGCTTGGACAGCACAGTCTTCCAATCTCGGATTTGCGAGCGCTTGATGTAAGTAAAACCGCTCTTTTCGATAAGTTTGGCAACTTCTTCGAATCGCTGCGGATGACGCGGAACAATCAGAATCAGACGGTCCTCTAGAACGCCAGCAGCCTGCGCTTTCTTCAGCGCTTCCAAGAATTTCTGTTCTTCGCCTTCTCGGGAACTGGCCAGGCCGATGATGTCTCGTTCGGCATACTTCAAAATTTCCCGACCCGTCCTCAGCTGAATCGCGTTGGGCGTGAAATCAAATTTCAAGTTGCCTAGAACCTTCACATCGTGAGCACCGGCCGCCTTAAGACGCTCGGCGTCTTCTTCATATTGCGCCAGCGCCATCGTCAGACGTCCGAAAGCATCCTTGATCAGCGAACCGGCTTTTTGGCCTTGCTTAAAGGATTTTTCAGAGAGGCGCCCGTTGACCAAGACGGTCGGGATCCCCAACTTCTTGGTGAAGTACGTGAGGTTCGGCCAGACTTCCGTCTCCATCAGCAGGCAGAGGTCCGGCTGAGTAGCTTTCAAAAACTTTTTGACTGCCCTCGGCGTGTCGTAAGGCAAATAACACTGAGCAATTCGGTTTCCGAATTTCTGGGCGAATTTAGCCCCGACCTCACGCCCCGTCGGCGTCATATGCGTATAAAGAATTTCGGTGTTGGGCCAGCGTTTAAGGATCGACTCGACCAAAGAAAATGTGGCTCGGGTCTCTCCGACGGAAACCGCATGTATCCAAATCCGGGTTCTTCCTTTAGTTCGCGGCGGATAGTGAGCCGTCCCGAATCGCTCGGACCAATGCTCCAGGTACTGCGGCTGTTTTCGCGAACGCTTATACAAATAGAGCATGGCTGCCGGCGCCGCGGCGTAAAGCAAACCACTGTAAATCGGACGGGGAAGAATCATTCAATTACCTTTTCATAAGCGCTAAGCACTTCCTGTACTTGAGGACAGCATCCTACTCCGCCGAGAGCTTTCTTTTTGCCCTCTCCGACCAGCGGAACCAGTTCAATCGGGTAGTCACGAAAGATCCCGACGGTCGGCCGCCCCATTGCTGCGGACAGATGCGTCATACCGGTGTCCAAACCGATCACGGCGTCAGCAGAGGAAATCTTTTCCATCAGCTGTCCGATCGGCATACGCTCGGGAACCTCGGCAGCTGCGCCGAGTCTTGCCTGAATGCGCAGAACTCGCTCTTTTTCTTCCGGAGAGCCCCAGAGGAGCACGATCTTCTTGCCTCGGCGAATGAGTTCGCCTCCGAGTTCAATCCATTTTTCTTCAGGCCAAAGTTTCGTCTCGCGGCTGGTATTGCAGAAAAAGAAAACGCTGCCTGCAGATTCCGAAGAACCTTCAAACTTAAAGTTAAATTGAGGTTTTGTTGAACCGAGATCGTAGCCCAGACTTTTAGCCGCCAGTTCACGACAGCGGTCAACCGCGGATTTCTGCCGATCGACCGAGGACTTAACGGAATAAAGAATCGTAGCCAAAGGCTCCTTCCCCGAACGGCGATCGTATCCGGCCACAGGCGCATTTGTCCATGAAGCCAAGACCGCGCTTTTAATCAGTCCTTGAAGATCAATGACTAAATCGTAGTGTTTGCCGCGAAGCTTCTCGCGAAGAGCCTTGATCTGATCTCGTGTCGACTTTTCAAAAATCCGTTTTTTCCATTTTCTTACCGAGCACTCGATAACCTCGGAAACGCCCGCGACATGCCTGGGAATATCGGCAAACGAATCTTCGACCAACCAGTCAATTTCGGCATCGGAAATAAAACGTTTGATATCCTCGACGACGGGGACGGCATGGACGACGTCCCCCATCGAAGTCGTTTTAACGATCAATATTCGCATTCGCTGCAAATTAGAACGGAAGTTTTGCTTCAGGTGCGACTTTCAAAATCTCTTCTTTGAAGCGATTCTGGATACGGGCCAAGGCTTCAGGCGTGTCTGCCTCAAAACGCAGAACAACTACGGGTGTGGTGTTGGATGGACGAGCCAGAGCAAAACCGTCCTTCCATTCAACACGAATACCGTCAATCGTAATAATGTCCTGAGCATCCTCAAACTTGGCATTTTCCTTCAAACGCTCGACCAGTTTGACGTTTTCTCCTTCTTCGGTCGGAATCTGCAGTTCAGGAGTCGAGACTGCATTCGGGAGTGCTTTGAGAGGAACATTCGCATCGGCGCTTCGGGTCAAAATTTCCAACAAGCGGGTGGACGCGTAGACACCGTCGTCAAAGCCGGGCCAGCGGTCATGGAAGAAAATGTGGCCGCTCATTTCTCCGGCAAAGTCGGCATTGACTTCTTTCATCTTCGCCTTAATCAGCGAGTGACCTGTTCGCGACATCACGCAAACGCCGCCGCGGGACTCGACATACGGACGAATATTGCGCGTGCATTTGACGTCATGAACGATAACTGCGCCGGGTTTATGGGCAAGAATGTCTCCGGCAAAGAGCATTGCCTGACGGTCCGGGAAAATGACTTCACCGTCCTTAGTCACAACACCCAAGCGGTCACCGTCGCCGTCATAGGCAATACCGATTTCGGCATCGCCTTCACGCAGAGCTTCCTTTATGTCTTCCAAATTTTCCAGTTTGGAGGGATCCGGATGATGATTCGGGAAGTGTCCGTCCACATTCGTAAACAAACCTTGTACTTCGACGCCAAGACGAGTCAGCAGGTCAACCGCCAAGGGGCCGGCAATACCGTTGCCCGCATCGACAACTGCCTTAATCGGTCGGGAAAGTTTGACGTCGGAAAGAATCTTTTCCATATAAGCAGGTACGACATCAACCTGTTCATAAGGCCCTTCTTTTTCAGCGGTGTAGAGTTCGTTGTTAACGATCATCTCGTAAATGTGCTGAATGGCCGGGCCGTAGAGCGTCTCATCCGCAAGCATCATCTTCAAACCGTTGTAGTCAGGAGGATTGTGGCTTCCGGTGACGGCAACGCCGCTTCCTGTTTTAAGGTAGACCGTACTGAAATAGAGCACCGGGGTCGGAACCGCACCGATGTCATAAACGCCGACTCCGGCCTTACGGATGCCTTTCATTAAAGCAGCCTGCAGACGAGGACCGCTCAGACGACCGTCTCTGCCCACACAGATGTGAGAAACATTTTTCTTTTGGGCCAGTGTGCCCAGTGCCATGCCGACTTTTTCGCAGACCTCTTCGGTCAGCGTCTTATCAACTATTCCGCGAATGTCATAAGCCTTAAAAATTGAACGGGAAATCGTTTCAGCCATCGTTTTCATCCAAAGAAAGAATAGTTACCGATTTTAACGGCTTTAGCGTCCGATGAACTACCGCAAAATGATGGCGGTAAAATTTGGAGAACATTCAATTGGGTCTTTAAAATGAACATTCTCAAACCCTCCATGGAGGCCATTCGCAACGCCTCTGTTCTTGTTGTCGGGGATGCGATGCTGGATCGATACTGGTTCGGCGATGCTTCCCGCATTTCTCCGGAAGCGCCCGTTCCCGTCGTTAAGGTAACCCGTACAGAAGACCGTCTCGGAGGCGCAGCCAACGTGGCTCGCAACTCAGCCAGCTTAGAAGCCCGTACTTCTCTGCTTGCGATCATCGGCGATGACGAAGCCGGCACCAAAATCATGGACCTCCTTGAGGCATCCAAAGTTCGTCCGTGCCTTTACCGCGCTGAAAATTTCACTACGACGCTCAAACTTCGTATTCTTGCGCGCAACCAGCAGATGCTGAGAACCGATTTTGAATCCTCCGTCGCAGGAACAGTCCTTGATCAGCACTCTCACCGCTTCACCTCTCTGCTGCCTGATCATGATGTCGTCATTCTTTCCGATTACGGCAAGGGCGGTTTGGACCGCATCGAAAATATGATCCAAGAGAGCCGCACTTTCGGCCGTCCGATCCTGATCGATCCGAAGGGAGACGACTACTCCCGATATAAAGACGCCACGGTGATCACGCCTAACCGCAACGAATTGGCCCAAGTTGTCGGAAAATGGAACAGTGAAGCCGACCTTTTCAACCGCGCACAAAACCTGCGAAAAGAATTAAATTTGGAGAAAATCCTTCTGACGCGAAGCGAAGAAGGCATGACCTTATTTGATGACGACGGTGCTTGGACCGTCCCCGCGCACGCCCGTGAGGTCTACGATGTGTCCGGCGCCGGTGATACGGTCATTTCCGTACTCGGTGTGATGCTCTCGGCCGGCTGCGACTGGCACACTGCCGTTTACATCGCCAACCAGGCCGGCGGCATCGTCGTCGGCAAACTCGGTACCGCAACTGTTACCCCGGAAGAACTCTTTAATACGCTTTAACTTGAGGAACTAGGAATGAGCTTTATTGTTACCGGTGCTGCCGGCTTTATCGGCGCCAATATCGTCAAGGGTCTCAACAACAGAGGCTGCAATGATGTCATCGCTGTCGACAACCTCACTCAGGCAGACAAGTTTGTCAATCTGGCCGACCACCACATCATCGATTATTTCGACAAGGTCGACTTCATTGAAAAAGTTAAAGCCCGCAAGATCGCAAAGCCCGAAGCCATTTTCCACGAAGGCGCCTGCTCCGACACCATGGAGCACAACGGTCACTACATGATGGAAAACAACTACCGCTATACGCTCGAGCTTTTCCGCTGGTGCCAGGAAGAAAAGATCCCCTTCATCTATGCTTCATCAGCCGCAACTTACGGCGCTTCCAATGTCTTTAAAGAAGACATTCGCTACGAAAAACCTTTGAACGTTTACGGTTATTCCAAATATCTGTTCGATCAGGTTCTGCGTAAAGAAATGCAAAAGGGTCTTACAGCTCCTGTCGCCGGACTTCGCTACTTCAATGTTTACGGTCCGCATGAACAGCACAAAGGCCGCATGGCTTCCGTGGCATACCACCAGTTCCACCAGTTCCGTAAGGACGGAAAGGTCAAACTTTTCGAGGGCTGCTTAGGTTATACAAACGGCGCCCAGATGCGTGACTTCGTTTACGTGGACGATGTCGTCGACGTGAACTTCTTCTGCTTAGATAAGTCCGTTTCCGGTATCTACAATTGCGGCACCGGAAAGGCTCAGCAGTTTAATGACGTCGCGCTGACCGTTGTTAATACACTGCGTGAACAGGAAGGCAAAGCCGCCTTGTCGCTTACCGAGGCTGTCAATCAGGGCTTCATCGAATACATTCCGTTCCCCGAAGCATTGGTCGGCAAGTATCAAGCCTATACACAGGCGGACCTCACCGAGCTCAGAAAAGCCGGATGCGAAGTTAAGTTTAAGAGCGTTCAGGAAGGTACCCGCCTCTACATGCTTGAACTTCTTAAAAAATTCGCATGAGATTTTGCTTTACCTTCACACCCCGGTTCAGCAGCGCGGTAAAAGCCGCGTTTCTGGATCGAGACGGCGTCATCAATGTCGACTACGCCTATGTCCACAGGCGGGAAAATTTCCATTTCATTCCCGGCGCGCTTGAGGGCGCTGCCGAGCTTGTCCGAAAAGGCTATCAGCCGGTTATCGTGACAAACCAGAGCGGCATCGGACGCGGCAAATACAGCATTGAAGACTTTCGCGAGCTGAGCTTTTGGCTTGCCGGTGTTTTCGAGCGGCACAACGCTCCGCTCTCGGCCGTGTATTTTTGCCCTCACCATCCGACGCATGCTTTTGCTCCTTACCTGAAAGACTGCGATTGTCGAAAACCCAACCCCGGAATGCTGTTTCAAGCCGCGCAGGATCTCAATATTGACCTGACGCAAAGCGTTCTCATCGGTGATAAACCTTCCGACATACAAGCCGCCAAAGCCGCCGGTCTCTCCGAGGCTGTTTTAGTTCAGTCTGACGGCACAAAACCTTTAACCGAGTGCACCGTTCCGCACTTACAAGCGAAAGACCTTCTCGCCGCCGCTAAATTACTATGAGTCAGCATCTTCCTCCTCCTTCTTTCGAGAAAAAGATTGTTCCCTTCGAAGAGCTCGAAGAATTCGTAAGCAAGCTCCCGCATCCGATCGTACTGACGAACGGCGTCTTTGACATCCTGCACCGCGGTCATGTGACTTACCTGGCACAAGCCGCTTCTCTAGGTGCCAGCTTGGTCGTCGCCGTCAACAGTGACGAATCCGTGCGGATGCTCGGCAAAGGACCGGACCGTCCGATTAATTCCGAAAACGACAGAGCCGCTGTCCTTGCCGCATTGGAAAGTACTGCCTGTGTTGTGATTTTCAAAGATAAGGTTCCGCTGGAAGTTGTAAAAAAAGTCCGCCCCGACATTTACGTCAAGGGCGGAGATTATGAGATCTCTCAGCTTCCTGAAGCCGAGATCGTTCACTCATACGGCGGAAAAGTTGTGACGGTCGCTTTTGACTACGACCGCAGCACAACCAAACTCCTCAATAAGGTCAGATCTAAATAATTCTGTAGCCTTCTTTACGGGCGTAGTGAACGGTTGCGTTCAGGAAGCCTTGTTTGGAGCCGCAGTCAAAGCGCTCTCCGTCGTACTTGCAGGCGATCGTTTTGCCTTTAGGAATTTCACGGGCGATCGCATCGGTCAGCTGGATTTCTCCTCCGGCGCCGCGGTCGATCTTGCGAAGACTGTCAAAGATTTCAGGTTCAAGAACATAGCGTCCGATCACTGCCATGGTCGAGGGTGCAACCTGAGGATCAGGTTTTTCAACAATAGAGCGGATTGTCGGACACTTCTCGTGTTCGCCGTTAACTTCGACAATGCCGTATTGTTTGGTCAGTTCACGAGGAACGGTTTGTACAGCAAGTACGTTGCCGCCGTCATTCTCTTCACGCGCCTTGATCAGCTGGGCAATCGCAGGCTGTTTGGCATCAATCAGGTCATCAGCCAGTAAAACGGCAAACGGCTCTTCCCCGACTACGGGCTGTGCGCAGAGAACTGCGTGTCCCAGGCCAAGCGGTTCAGGCTGACGGATAAAAATGAAATTAATTCCGGGCGGCACAACTGCTTTCAATGTAGCCAAAAGGGCATTCTTATTTTTACTCTTTAAGTCGCGCTCAAGCTCGGGCGCGCTGTCAAAGTGGTCTTCAATGGCGCGTTTATGGCGGCCGGTAATGAAGATCATATCTGTAATACCGGCAGCTGCTGCCTCTTCAACTGCGTACTGGATCAAAGGTTTATCCACCACGGGAAGCATCTCTTTCGGCATCGCTTTCGTTGCGGGAAGGAAACGAGTGCCGAGTCCGGCAACCGGGAATACTGCTTTTCTAACAGGTTTCATTTTCGTCATTTGAGTACAAAACACTACTGCGGTAAGTTTAATCGTCTTCTCAAAAAATTCGAACCTTAGCCGTTTGCGATCGCTTTGGCCAGAGCCTCCGCCGCATTCGCATCGTTAGCTATATATTCGTCGCCCCAGATTTCTTGGAGCTTAGCTCTCATACGTTCCTCACAAATCTTTGCGACTTCGTGGCGCGTGAGATCTTTTGTGTTGGTAATCGGTTCCAAAAAGTGAACAACCACTTCGGCGTCTTCCATCGTGACAACATTCCACAAGGACCCGAACAAAGTGACATCGCCGGAAAAAGCAGTCTGCTTAGTCGGCTTTCCTTTGTTTTTGTAGGAAAGAATCACGGGCTGGACCGTTGCTCCGATCTCACAGGCCGGCGCAATAAAGTTGGCTTTAATGGGCAGAAGTTCATTGCCGAAAGTTGTGGTACCTTCGGCGAAAATCGTGACAGCTTCGCAGTTGCAAAGCGCACCGCGAATGTCATCGTTGATGCGCAAAATCGCACGCTTACTTGAGCGATTGATAAAAAGCGTTCCGATCTGCTGAGCGATCAACCCGAAAATCGGCCACTTCGCAATTTCGGCCTTCGCGATAAAGCGGCTAGGAAGCTGGGAGTCCAAAGAGAAGATGTCCAGCCAAGAAACATGGTTGCTCAAAACCAGACAGGCCGGAGGTGTATCTGTCAGACCGCATTCATGCAGCAGCTCGGGTACATGGCCTTCATAACTGCAGCGAACCCCGGCAAGCTTCAGCACCTGAGTCGGATAATAGCGAAGCATCCTGCCTTTTTCTTTGCGGTCTACGTGTTTAAACCGCGTATACGCCTGAAAAAGACAAACGAAGGTATAACAAATGACTCGGCTGAACCGCCAAATGCCTTTAATGGTTTTCATTTTTATCTCCGGGAACTTTGTTCAGCCATTGGTCAAGAATAATCGCGGCGGCCTCATCGTCGATGGGCTCGTCGTCATCGGCATCATGATAGCTTTCAGCCTCTACCGAGCTGTAGCGCTCGTCTTCCCGAACCACGGGAATCCCGTACCGGCCTTCCACTTGATTAGCGAAACGTTCGCAGATCGGCGTCATGTCATTCGGTTTGTCGTCTTTATGACGAGGTACACCGACTACAACAGCGGCAGGCTGCCACTCCGAGAGCACCTGTGTAATTTCTGCCCATTTCTGATCATTTTTTTTCCAGTGAATGATTCTCAGAGGGCGTGCAGACTTGGTCAATAAATTTCCGACGGCGACGCCGATCCTTTTTAAACCGTAATCAAAACCAATGACAATCGAATCTTCCGACAGTCTTTCCAGTGCAGATTGCTGAGACATCTTATTTAAGTAACGAAAAAGGGGCCGAAACTTGTCCTGAGAACGCCCCTGAAAAGCCCTATTCTAATTCTCAAAAGGCTTTTTCTTTTCCTTTCTAAAAGCGAAAAGCCTTAATTAGGCTCCTTGTCGCCTAAAATTCGGTCATATACGTGAGGAGAAAAAACAATGGTTGAGTTCAGTGCGACGCTCTCAGACGCTCTCGCCCCGGTAACACTCATTTCCGGTGTGGGCTTGCTGCTGGTGTCCATGTCTGCGCGCTATTGCCATGCCACAAGCCGAATCCGTCAGCTGCTGGCTGAACGAAAAGAAGAATCCGAAGATTTCCATGAAGAAATCGACCAGTCCATCGACCTGATTTACAAGCGTGCCAGCCTTCTTAAAACCGGCATCCTGACATTGATGATCTCGGCCGCCTTCAGCAGTCTGCAGGTTTTGGTGATCGTGATCGAACGCCTCTTCAGCCTGGACTTATCTCTGATGAAATCAACAATGCTGCTGGCCTCCGTGATCTTCATCGTCATCTCAAGCTGTATTTACGTCAGTGAAGTTCAGGTTTCGGTAAAAGCGCTCGGCTTAACCGTCCACCATCACAACAGACCGCAATAGGAGAACAAAATGCTTTCTTACGCGGTAACGCTTTCCGATGCTTTGACACCGATCACTTTGATTTCCGGCGTCGGCCTGCTGCTTTTGGCTATGACAGCCCGCTACAACTACACCACCGACCGAGTGCGCGCTTTGCTTAAAGAGCGTCGTCAAAAAGCGCCGGTGATTGATCCCGTCCTTGAAAAAGCCATTCGACTCACTTACGAGCGCAGCCACTTATTGAAGAATGCAATTCTGGCAGTGACGACTTCTGCTGCCTTCTCCGGTATTCTCGTTTTGGTGACGATCCTTGAACACCTTCTAGAGCTGAACATGGAAGTTTGGAAATCCACGATGCTCCTGACCGCTGTCGTCTTCATTGTCGTCTCTACCATTTTCTTTGTGCTGGAAGTCCAAATTTCTCTGAAGACCATCCGCACCTCCATTCGCGTCGCGAGAGGCTCATAGTGGTGCAGTTCCGCTGATTATTTTCTCCAAAAAGGCGATGATGGAGCCATCGTCATTGGAGGAAAATATGACACAAAATAACGCAAACAATCGTGTGGTAAATGAACTGCTGATGCCTCTTAAGAAGCGCAGCGGTGCAATGATCGGCTGGGGTATCTTCTGTATCGTCCTCGGTACGATCGGTTTATTTGCGCCTATCGCATTCTCGGTCGGCGTCACGATCTTTATTGGTGCAATGCTTTTGGTTTCCGGTGCAACCGGCTTAGCCCTTTTCTGGAAAGCAGAAGGCTGGGGTGCAAGAACCGCCGCCATTGTCCTTGCCCTTCTGACCGCTTTAACCGGCCTGCTTCTCATGTTCTATCCGATTGCCGGAACTGAAACACTCACACTCTTCCTGGCCTCTTACTTCATCGCCATCGGCTTAGTTAAGTGCTGGGCCGCTCTGTCCAATACGGATGCAAAAGGCTGGGGACTGATGCTCTTCTCCGCCATCATTTCTTTACTGTTGGGCGGCTGCCTCTGGTGGGGCTGGCCTCAGAGCGCTACATGGATTTTCGGCATCTTCGTTGCAATCGAACTGATCTTCGACGGATGGACCGCCCTTATATTCGGTCTTGAAGTCAGAGCTCTTCCGGACGACGATAACGACAATAAGTAATTTGCAGCATCTAGAGATCTAAAATCCCGCTTTGCAGCTTCGCAGAGCGGGATTTTTATTTGCTCGGGCTCAGGACATCCGGCCGGGCACGGATGTCCTCACGGGTTATTCAGTTAAGTCTTTTCCGGCTTCTTTCTGAACATCAGCTGTCAGCTGGTCAAGCATGTGATCGGAGAACTTCTCGAGACGTTCGATCTGATCAGCGCTGTCGAGTTTCAGGAGGTCATCCAAAGAAGATTCCTGAACCGGATAGCTGTACTGCACGCGGATGCCCTGGATCGTGTCGTCGAGCGTGAAAGAGCTCAGGCGTTCAGACAAGCCCTGCGGCAGAATAACCGGCAGTGTTTCTCTTCTCATCGGCGCTTCGGAAGCCGGCAAAATCGGCATCGGAGTTTCCGACAAGTCTTTGAGCATTTCGAAGATATGGGCGAACGGCACGGAGATGTTGAGCATCATTACGTCGCGTTCCAGATGAATATATTCTTTACCTTCGATTGTCTCCGAGGACGGAACGCCGGAAGGAATAAGACCGGTTTCTCCGATGGACTGCGTCATGCAAAGCGCAATGTCGGATGTCCAGTCCGGAGCTTTGCCGATTTCGTAATAGACGTCCTGTTCCATCAAGTTTGCGATGGCGTAGAAGCCATAAGTAGGATTCTTCTCGGCGATACTCTTTAAGATCGACTGAGCATGACGAAGATTCTTAATCATGACCGGGAAGCTGATAACACGGAAAATTCCGTCAGGAGCAGCAAAATAGGTCGGCAGTCTTTTATCCCCGACCAGCCAAGTCAGATGGTACATCTCTTCGGCTTTTTTCTTTGCGAGCTGGTCCCACATGGAAGGAAAGCCATTTTCGTAAAGCATGGCAAAGACTTGAATCAGCGGAGTGGTATCGGACTGCTCCGTCGCGCTGCCCTCTTCGCCTTCCCAAACCTGAGTGGCTGTGTAGCGATGAGTCTTGGCACCCCAATTCAGCGTGATTTTGGCTTTTTGCTGAGCGTCCGACCATTCCGCTCTCCATCCCTCAGCAGTCAGCAGAAATGTCTCTTCGTTCAGCGGTCCGAAAACCAAATACGGAGGAAGATCCGCCGGTGACTTCACCGCTTCCGGTTTGAAAGCACCCCAGTTAAAGGCACTTCTCGATGGAGAAGGCGCATTGACTAATGCAATCTGAAAAAGCTCGCCTAAGTTCTTATCGTCAAAAGGCTCTTGAGAAGCCTGTTTTTCTGTCTGATCTGACATACGCAAAATCCTTCCGTTTCATTTCTTTATGTTCGGCAGAGTGTACACCGAGAAAAATTAATGACCTGTCATTCAAGACCGCTTTAAGCTCCGAAAAAAGAAGGCCCCCGAAGGAGCCCTCAATTCAAAACCGACAAAAAATTAACCCACCCAGAAGCGAGCGTTCTGGAAGATTCTCGCCCATGGTGTCACGTTCTTCAGCAGCGGTGAGCGCCAGGACATTTGGGTTGCACGCCAGCTGCGTTCGGGGTGCGGCATCATAATCGTCGCGCGTCCGTCTGCTGTCGTAAATGCCGTCTTACCGCCGTGAGAACCGTTCGGATTGAGCGGATAGACTTCGGTCGGCATCTGTTTAGAGTCGACGTAGCAGGCGGCGCAGATTGCCTCAGCCTCATCTAGCGGATTCGCCCAATAAGCACGTCCTTCGCCGTGAGAGTTCACGATCGGGAGTGTGGCACCGGTCATATCCGTAAAGAAGATAGACGGGGACTCAAGGATTTTGACATTGACCAAACGAGCTTCGAACTGCTCAGAGAGGTTGCGAACGAAAGCAGGCCAATGTTCAGCTCCGGGGATAAGATCCTTGAGCTGAGAAATCATCTGGCAGCCGTTGCAGACGCCCAACGTAAACGTTGTCGGCGTTTCGAAGAAGCGGCGGAACGAGCTCTGCAGTTTGGCGTTGTGCAGAATGGTCTTCGCCCATCCGCCGCCGGCGCCTAACACGTCACCGTAGGAGAAGCCGCCGCAAGCTGCCAAACCCACAAAGTCGGCAAGCTTTGCTCTGCCTTCGAGAAGGTCGGTCATGTGAACGTCTACGGCATCAAAACCTGCCTGCAGGAAGGCGCTGGCCATCTCGTTCTGGCTGTTAACACCCTGTTCTCTCAGGATCGCAACCTTCGGACGAACACCGGTATTGATAAAAGGAGCCGCCAGGTTTTCTTCCGGATCAAAGCCCATCGTCAGCACTAAGCCGCCGTTGTGCTTATCGGAGATGAGCTCGTACTCGCTGTCAGCGCATTCTGGATTGTCACGCATTCTGGCAATCTGCCAGCTGACTTCATTCCAAGCTTTCTGCAGGTCGACGCGATCTTCCGAAAGAACGCATTTGCCTTCAAGATAAATATTGAGGTGATCGTCCTGAGTCAGGTTGCCCAGATACTTGAGCGACCAGCCCATGCCGGCAGCTTCAAAGTCTCTTTCCACTTCGGCAGCGCGTCCGCGAGCGACCTGAATGACCGCGCCGAGCTCTTCATTGAACAATGCCTGGTTAAGCGTACGGTCTTTGCTCACAAGCGCATCGGCCACAATTTCTACGCCGACATGGCTGGCAAACATCATTTCGCAGAGGGCTGCAGCCAAACCGCCGTCGCTTCTGTCGTGATAAGCGAGAATCGCGCCTTTGGCGGATAAGGAACGAATCAGCTCAAGGAACTTTTTCAGCTCTTTGGGGTCTTCCATATCCGGTGTCACGGAATCAAAACGCTGCGTCACTTGAGAGTAAACAGAGCCGCCGAGACGATCTTTGCCGTGTCCGAGGTCAATCAGCAGCAAGGAGCTGTCGCGAACCGATTCAGCAAACATCGGAAGCAGGTTGTTTCGAATGTCATAAACTGGTGCCGCAGCGGAAACCACTAAGGAAACGGGCGAGACCACGGTCTTGTCTTCTCCGGCTTGGTCTTTCCATGAGGTCTTCATGGAAAGAGAATCTTTACCGACGGGGATGCTGACGCCTAATTCCTGACAGAAACTGCTGGCTGCACTGACGCCGTCATAGAGCGCAGCGTCCTGGCCTTTAACACCGCAGGCACCCATCCAGTTAGCCGACAAGATAATACGGTCGAGGTTTACGTCGACGCTGACCAGATTCGTCAGGGCTTCGCCGATGGCCATGCGGCTTGCTGCCGCAGCGTTAGAAACGGCAATCGGCGTTTTTTCGCCCATAGCCATTGCTTCGCCCTTGAACTCTTCAAAGGAAACTGCCGTCACAGCCGCATCTGCAACCGGGACCTGCCAAGGACCGACCATCTGATCGCGGACAGTCATGCCGCCGACGGTTCTGTCGCCGATCGTGATCAGGAATTTCTTGCTTCCGACAGTCGGATGAGCCAGGACTTCATATAAAGCTTTGCGTGTATCGACTGCCTTGTCTGTTTCCATCTTCACGGGCTCAGCGTGCTCTGCATCGCGGTGCATCTTCGGCGTTTTGCCGAGCAATACGCTCATGGGCATATCTACTGCAGGTTCTTCGCCCTGTCCGCGCGTGACGACTAACTCGTCATCGGCCGAAATTTCACCGAGCACTGCATATGGGCAGCGTTCACGTTTGCAGTACTGATCGAACTGTTCAAGACGTGCCGGATCGATCGCCAAAGAATATCTTTCCTGCGATTCGTTGCACCAAATCTCGAGCGGGCTCATGCCGCTTTCTTCAACCGGGACTTTGTTCAGATCCAGTTTTGCGCCCTTACCGGAAAGGTCAGCCAGTTCGGGCATTGCGTTAGAAAGACCGCCGGCCCCGATATCGTGAATCGCCAGGATCGGATTTTCCTCGCCGGCTTCCCAGCAGCGGTCGATCACTTCCTGTGCGCGGCGTTCCATTTCCGGGTTGCCGCGCTGAACGCTGGCAAAGTCTAAGGATTCACTGTTGGCACCTGCACCCATGGAAGAAGCCGCACCGCCTCCGATACCGATACGCATGCCCGGACCGCCCAGCACCACAAGGAGCGTGCCTGTCGGAAGTCCGAGTTTATGTGTCTGATCGTTGCGTATGTTGCCCAGACCGCCGGCCAGCATAATAGGCTTGTGATAGCCGTAGCGAGTTCCGTCAACGTTGGCTTCGAAAGAGCGGAAATATCCAAGAATGTTGGGGCGGCCGAATTCGTTGTTAAACGCAGCGCCGCCGAGCGGACCTTCGATCATGATCTCCAGCGGAGAAGCCATGCGGGAGGGCGCCCCGTAGTAAGGAGCGGCCTCAGAAGCCTTACTGACATCTCTGTCATTTTCCCAGGCCTGTTCATGTCCCGGAAGTCGAAGCGCAGAGACGGTAAATCCGGTTAAGCCGGCTTTAGGTCTTGCTCCCCGGCCGGTTGCACCTTCATCTCGAATCTCACCGCCGGAGCCGGTTGAAGCGCCGGGGAACGGCGAGATTGCGGTCGGATGATTATGCGTCTCGACTTTGAAGACGGAGTGCGTCGGCTCAACGACGGTGGAATAAGAACGGCCGCCGACGGCGTCTTCATTTCCTCGCGGATACATGCGGGCCGTATCGCCACCCTCGAAAATAGCCGCATTGTCGGAATACGCAACAATGGTTCCTTCCGGATGAGCCTTATGCGTTTCGCGGATCATGGAAAAAAGCGACTTGTCTTTCTTTTCTCCGTCGATGGTCCAGCTGGCGTTAAAAATCTTGTGGCGGCAGTGCTCGGAGTTGGCCTGAGCAAACATCATGAGCTCAACATCCGTGGGATTGCGGTTCAGCTTGGTAAAGGCATCAATTAAATATTGGATTTCGTCCTCATTCAATGCCAGACCGAGTTCGACATTTGCCTTTTCAAGCGCTTCTCTGCCTTGTCCGACGATATCGATCGACTGCATGTCCTTGCCTTTTGCATCGGCAAACACGATGGCCGGATTCACATCCGGGCTCACGACACTTTCTGTCATGCGGTCATGCAGAACGGCAGCGATTGCCTCGCGTTCTTCGGGCTTGAGGACTGCATTTCCTTTCAGAATCAATTCATAGCAAGTGCCTCGTTCCACTCGAAGCACTTTCTTGAGTCCGCAGTTATGAACGATATCCGTCGCCTTAGAGGCCCAGGGAGAAATCGTTCCCAAACGCGGAATAGCCATAAAGCGTTCGGTTGAAGCGGTAACAATTGCTTCCTCTCCGTAGTCGAGGATCGATTCCAGCGTGTGAAACTCTTCAGAGGAAAGAGCTCCGTCTACATTGACAAAATGAATATAGCGGCTGTTGAGAGTAACAACTTCCGGACAGATCTTTTGAATCTTTTTCAAAAGACGTTCAGTTCTAAAGTCGGAAAGTGCACGTGAGGCATCGAGGCGTAACTGTGTCGTATTGCTCATTTTTAAGCTTTGTTCCTGTGGGGGAATTCGCTTCCTCCGAGATTGTGGATCAAGATTGAAAGAGGTTTGGAGTCAGTATTCTAATATTTTCGACCTTGCTTCGGACCATTGGCGGAACGGTTCGCCTCGGTACTGCTGCTTAGGCCAAAAACAACAAATCCCAAGGCTCCGAATACTCAGAATTCCTTGGGATATTTTTTGCATATGTCGGTCTCAATTACGGGATAAGGATGACACGGTAATCGTTGATGTTGGTCCTTGTGGGACCGGTATCAAGCAAATCACCGAGTTTTCCGAAGAATTCCTCTGCATTATGTTCCTCAAGGTACTGCTGAGGATCTAAGCCCAATTCTTCGGCTCTAGCCATGCTGTCGGGACGCAGAATTGCGCCGGCAGCCTCTCCGTTCCCGTCCACACCGTCGGTGTCTGTAGCCATGGCGTAGATAGGCTCACCCTTGAGTTCCTGAGCAAGCGCCAGCAGGAACTCTGAGCACGGGCCGCCCTTACCGATACGTCGGCCGGTCAGCGTTACCGTGCACTCTCCGCCGGATAAAAGCACCACCGGTTTGCGGCGCGGCTTGGAGAGTTCGAGACGAACTTTGCGGGCAACCTGCTGAGCAACCGCTTTTGCTTCACCGGTAATACCGTCGCCGATAATAACCGGACGCATGCCTTTCTCCTTAAAGAAAGCGGCTGCGACTTGCAGACCTTTGAAAGAGTTCGCAATGATCTTATTTTTGACGCCGCGCATTCTCGGATCACCGATTTTAGGGGTCTCGGGAATAATGCCGCGGGCACCGTTGCGCAGGTGATTCAAAATCGAGGGAGGAGCTTCGACATGCGCCTGGCTCAGATACCACAGAGCATCGGCATAAGTGGAGAAGTCTTCGGCACATGGTCCGGAGGCGATATCGGAGGGATTGTCGCCGACGGTGTCCGAAATAATCAGAGAAAGGACTTCGGCACCTTTAGCGCGGGCAGCCAATGCGAGCTGGCCGCCTTTCACCTGTGAAACGTGTTTGCGGACAGCATTGATATGGTCGATGGAAGTGCCGGACTTCAGCAAATCCTCCGTCACCTTCCGAATATCTTCAATGGTGACGCCTTCGACAGGAAGAGAAAGAAGACTGGAGCCGCCGCCCGAAATCAGGGCAAGCAGCAAGCTGCCCTCTTTCAGATGGTCGAGCTGATCCATCATCTTCTGCGTTGCTTCCAAGTTTGATTTGTCCGGAATCGGATGAGAAGCCTCAAGTACCTGGATCTTATGAGTCTCCTCCGAATGGCCGTGGCGCGTAATCACCACGCCCGTTAAATCTTTTTCCGGCCAAGCCTGCTCCACCGCTGCAGCCATACTGGCGGCAGCCTTTCCTGCACCGACGACAACCACATCTCCTTGGAAGGTTGAAGGGATATGAGGCGGCACAACCTTATGAGGATCTGCGGCATCAATTGCTACATAGAAGGACTCTACGAGGAGCTCTTCAAAACGGTCTTTTTCTTTAGTCAAGGGAACCTCTGCTTTATCATTCTTAGTTTCCTAGATATCGGGCGGTTTTACTAGCGGGGATTTCTATTAATTCTTCCGGCGTTCCTTCAAAAAGGATTGTTCCTCCGTCCTCTCCGCCGCCCGGACCCATATCAATAATCCAATCGGCCGCTCGGATAACATCCAAGTTGTGCTCGATAATCAATAACGTATTCCCCGCATCCTGCAGTTTCTTAAACACCGACAGCAACATCGAAACGTCGTGAAAATGCAATCCGGTCGTCGGCTCATCAAGTACGTACAGTGTTTTCCCCGTTCCCCTCTTGGAAAGTTCATGCGCCAGTTTCACGCGCTGAGCCTCTCCGCCGGAGAGCGTTGTCGCACTTTGTCCTAACTTGATATAACCAAGTCCGACATCTGCGAGGGTACGCAGTTTTCTCGCAACTGCCGGAACTGCCGAGAAGACCTCCAAGGCCTCATCTACGGTCAGATCCAGCACTTCCGCAATATTTCTTCCTTTGTATTCAACTTCCAACGTTTCACGATTGTAGCGGGTACCACCGCAAACGTCACATGGAACATACATGTCAGGTAAAAAGTTCATTTCGACTTTTACCAGACCTTCGCCTTCGCAGGCCTCACACCGACCGCCTTTGACATTAAAGGAGAAACGTCCTGATCCGTATCCCCTCTCTCTCGCAATCGGAGTTTCCGCAAATAAATCACGAATACCCGCAAGAACGCCCGTATAGGTTGCGGGGTTGGAACGAGGCGTCCGTCCGATGGGACTCTGGTCTACTGCGATGACCTTATCGAAAAACTGGAGACCCGACACTGATTTGTAGGGACAAGGCTGAGTTTGCGCACGGTTCAGAGCATGAGCGGCAATGTTGTAAATTGTCTGGTTCACTAAGGTCGACTTGCCCGAGCCGGACACACCTGTCACAACGGTCATAAGACCTACAGGCACGGAAACATCTACATTCTTCAGGTTATGGCCCGAAGCGCCTTTGACCTCCAAGAACCGGCCGTCCGGTTTCTTTCGCTCCGTATTTTGGCGAACTTTAAGCCTGCCGCTGAGGTAAGCTCCCGTCAGGGAATTGGGATCGGCTTCGATTTCTTTCGGCGTCCCCGCAGCAATGACTTCTCCGCCGTGCACGCCGGCAGCCGGGCCCATGTCTACAACGTAGTCGGCAGCTCGGATGGTGTCCTCGTCATGCTCAACAACAACCACACTGTTGCCGAGATCTCTCAGCGTTTTCAGCGTGTGAATCAGCTTATCGTTATCACTTTGATGGAGACCGATAGAAGGCTCGTCGAGTACATAAATAACTCCGCTCAGTCTCGAACCGATTTGACCGGCCAATCGAATTCTTTGCGCTTCACCGCCGGAAAGTGTGTCTGCCCGTCGATCCAAGGTGAGATAGCTCAGCCCCACATCAATTAAAAACTTCAGACGAAACAGGATTTCGTCGATGAGCTTTTTACCGATATCCAGAGACGCGCCTTCGAGCTTGAGCGTTCGGAAATAAGCCTCTGCCTTGTCCAACGGAAGCGCCGAAATATCCTGAATGGCTTTTTTGTGCTCTCCCGAACCGATGTAAGTGCTGCGTGCAGCCTCATTAAGTCGGGCGCCGCGACAAGCAGGACAAGTCTGAAGCGAACGCCATTTTTCAAGATCGGCTTTCACTGCAGAACTTTCAGTTGTCTCAAAACGCCGATTCGACATCGGAATAATGCCTTCGAAGGGCTGCTCGCGAGTGATCTTCTCTCCCTTCGGACTGCAAAAGGTCAGCGATATCTTGTCCTTGGTGCCGTACAAAACCATTTCCTGCGCCTCAGGACTCAGTTTCTCCCAAGGCTCATCCAATGAAATATGCTTTGCTTTAGATAAATCCTGAAGCAGCGTGAAGTTGTACGGCTGCGTGCAGCTCCAGCCCTGTATCGCACCGCTTCTTAGGGAGAGCTCGGGAAATTCAACTACTTTATTGATATCCCAGCCGTCGACCTCTCCCATGCCGTTGCAAGTCGGACAACTGCCGGTTGGACTGTTAAATGAGAAAAGTTTAGGCTCGAGCTTGGGAACCGAGTATCCGCAGTAAGGACAGGCATATCGGTCGGAAAAGACTTCTTCTTCGTTGTCATCCATATCAAATGCGATGATCTTTCCGTCCGACAGTCTCAAGGCCGCTTCCGCACCTTCAGCAATACGCTGACGCGAATCTTCTTTGACCCTTAGACGATCAACAACAATATCCAAGGTATGAGCGCCCTCTTCGAGTTTCGGCAGCTCATCAATCGTCACAATTTCGCCGTCAATTCGGAAACGTGTGTAGCCCCGTGCCTGCAAGTCCTCCAACAAAGAGGCGACATTTGAATTTCTGCCCTTTGAAACCGGTGCAATCAGCAGGGTTCGCTTGCCCTGATATTTCAGAAGAATCTTATCGGCAATTTCAGAAACCGGGAGTGCTTTCAGAGGAATATCGTGGTTCGGACAATACGGCACGCCGATGCGGGCAAATAGCAATCGGAGGTAATCGTTGATTTCCGTGATCGTTCCTACCGTCGAGCGAGGATTATGACTCGCGCCTTTCTGTTCGATTGAAATGGCGGGAGAAAGCCCTTCGATAAGATCTACGTCCGGCTTTTCCATCAGCTCAAGAAACTGACGGGCATATGAGGAAAGACTCTCGACGTAGCGCCGCTGTCCCTCGGCATAGAGCGTGTCAAATGCTAAGGAACTCTTTCCGGAACCGGAAACGCCTGTAAGGACCACAAGACGGTCCTTGGGAATATCGATATCGATATTCTTTAGGTTATGTGTTCGCGCTCCGCGGATTCGGATTTCTGACATCGGTTTTTCCTTTTGTGTGAGCATATTAGCTAAATTCTTCATGGCTTTCACCTTTACCCACCCGTGTAGCCAACTTTAACGAATACCGCGGAATTCTCTATGGGTGAGCGCGAGGATGGATGGCGGTCGAACCGGTGAGGTTCGTGTGATAGGAGCATCTGGTAAGGCGTGCCGGTTCCTCACAATCTTCGCGCACGTGAGTGCAGGAGAGTTCATCCTCGTCTGCTCCGTTCGTTTTTCTTCCGGATCGTTAAAATGAGCGGCTCGGTCGGAAAATCAGCCGGCCGCATCGTTTATCTCTTCAAAAGGAAAATCATGGCCTCTGTGAACAAAGTCATCCTTCTCGGTACGCTCGGACGCGATCCTGAAGTCCGTTTCTCTGCTAATCAGCTTCCTATCGCATCTTTAAGTCTGGCGACGTCTTCTTTTAGACGCTCCGCAGAAAGTCAGGACAGGATTGAAGAGACCGAATGGCATCGAGTGACATTGTTCGGACGTCAGGCCGAAATCGCTCAGCAGTATCTCCGAAAGGGTTCCCGCGCTTACATCGAGGGGCGGCTCCGCACTAGAAAATATGAAAAAGACGGACAAACGCATTACGTCACTGAAATCGTTGCAGAACAGCTGCAGCTGATCGACCGCCGCCAGGATTCTCCCGCCGACGGAAACTTCTCTGACGGAAATTCCGGTTACACTCCGAGCAGAAGCGCTTCACGCAGCAGCGGATATTCCTCCGGAAACCAGTATGCTTCTCAGCCTAAAACTCAGAACGCGTTCGACGACGAAGAACCTCCGTTCTAATCTTGATTTCAAGCCGCTTTTCTGCGACTTTTTTACCAGCTAGTCCCGTAAAGCACCGTTATTTATGACGGTGATATAAGGGCCCAGTCCGAAGGACTGGCTATGCTAAACTGGCTTTATCTTTTCAGATCTAGGGGCGGGCTGTCCCGAAGTGAAGTCTGTGGAGAGATGTGAGACCTGAAGGAGTATACGGTTGTGTCCAAGCACGTGAAACTCCTTTTGGAGAACGTGCAAAAACCAAGCTGTACTCCTTTGGGCAATCCCGCTGAAGCAGAAACCCGCCGAGGCAACTTCGACATTAAGCTAGGCTGTCGGAGAAGTGGTAGGAATCCTCTTCATTTATGGAGGGGAGGAAGTCAAAGTTTTGTGTTTTTATTTCCCAAGGTTGTCGTTAGAATGAAACGATCAACATGAGGAAGAATTAGCAATGGCTTCTGTAAATAAAGTAATTATTCTCGGCAATCTCGGCCGGGATCCTGAGACCCGTTTTTCCGGAAACAACCTTCAAATCACTTCGATGAGCGTCGCTACGACCTCTTATCGCAGAAGTGCAGAAACTCAGGAGCGCGTAGAAGAAACGGAATGGCACCGTGTGGTCCTTTTCGGTCGCCAGGCTGAAATCGCTCAGCAGTATCTGAAGAAAGGCTCTCGCGTTTATCTGGAAGGCCGCCTTCGCACTCGCAAATGGGAAAAAGACGGACAAACACACTATTCCACCGAAATCTTGGCTGATACACTGCAGCTGATCGACAGAAAATCCGACGTAGTCGGAGGCGGTCAAAGCTACGCACCGCAAAGCAGCGGTGACGGTTTTGAATCTCCGGCCGCTCCGCGCCGCTCTGAATTTACTTCCGGCGCCCCGGCCGCACGTCCTGCAGCGCCTGCTCAGCCGGCAGCTCCGGTTCCTTCGGCCGCGCCGACGGATGATTTTGAAGCAGACGAAATTCCGTTCTAACAAGACCACATATGGTTAAGCCGCCCGCGGGCGGCTTTCTCTTTGTCCGGAGAACAGCTATTCGTGGCGAACGGCCTCGATCGGATCGAGCTGAGCCGCTCTGCGGGCCGGAAAGTAACCGAAAATAATTCCGATAAACGCGGCAAAGCAGAATGCCAGCACGTTGATGCCGGGACTGAAAATAAAAGGCACGCCCATGAAGTGCGTCAGCAAAACAGAAGCGCCGAAAGCCAAGATAACTCCGAGCAGGCCTCCGAAGCAGGCGAGCATGATGGATTCAACAAGGAACTGAAGCAGCACTTCCCGCTCGGTCGCGCCGATCGCCAAACGCACACCGATTTCTTTTGTGCGCTCCGTCACACTTACCAGCATGATGTTCATAATGCCGATGCCGCCGACCAAAAGACTGACCGCTGCCACGGCACCGAGAAGCATCGTCAGCACCTGCGTAGTTTTGGAAATCGTTTCAATCAGCTCCGAGGTGTCAAGAATATTGAAGTTGTCCATCTCAGAACTCGACAAAGAGCGTCTTTCTCGCAGAAGAAGCCGAGAACTCTCTTTGACGCGTTCAATATCACTGCCGGGTTCCACCGCCACGGTAATCAGAGGAATGCGAACATTTCCGCTGATGCGGCGCTGAAAAGTGTTCAAAGGAATAATGACAACATCGTCTTTGTCCATTCCCATGCCGGACTGGCCTTTTTGTTCAAGCTCGCCGATGATTTGGCAGGAGAAGCCTTTGACGCGTAGCAGTTTGCCCAAAGCATCGTGGTTTTCAAAGAGCTCTTTTTTAACCGTCTGTCCGATGACGCAGACCGCACTTCCGGCCCTAAGCTCAGACTGCTCAAAATTTCTGCCTTCCTGAATCGTCAGATTATTGATGGAAAAATAGTCGTTGGTCGTTCCGATCACGGATGTCGACCAGTTCTTACCGTTTGCCACGACGACTTGAGTGGATGTGCGCGAAGGCGCTACCGCTTTGATACCGGCGATTTGTGTCGCCAAGGCTTCCGCATCCGATTCTTTGAAAGACGGCGCACCGACAGACTGCCCCGGACCCAACCTTTGGCCGGGACGAATCATCAGCGAGTCCGATCCCAATGAGGCAATCTGATCACGCACCTGCTGAGTCGCACCGTTTCCGACGGTGACCATCGTAATCACTGCCGCCACGCCGATCACAATGCCAAGCACGGTCAGAATCGACCGCATCGGATTTCGGAATATTTGTCTGAGCGCAAGAAGAAGAGCGTTGCCTAACATGGTTTGTTCTCCTGATCCGAAGCTACGGTACCGTCCACGAAGTGAACGATACGTTTCGCGTATTTGGCCATGTCAGGCTCATGTGTCACCAATACAACCGTAATGCCTTCTTCATCGTTGAGTTTTTGGAGAAGCTTCATGATTTCAACGCTTCGATGCGAATCCAAACTTCCCGTCGGCTCATCTGCAAGGAGCAGTTTCGGGTGCGTTACGATCGCTCGTGCGATGGCGACACGCTGCTGCTGACCGCCGGAAAGCTCGGCCGGCGTGTGGTCTTTCCACTGCGTCAGGCCGACCTTATCCAAAGCCTCCAGTGCCATTTCATGCCGGACTTTGGCAGGCTCTCCGCGGTAAAGCAGCGGAAGTTCTACGTTTTCTATTGCACTCGTACGCGGCAGCAGATTAAATCCCTGAAACACGAAGCCCAAATATTGACGGCGTAAGAGCGCGCGCTGATCCCGCGTAAAGTGTTCGACGTGGAAACCGTTGAATAAATACTGCCCGCGTGTCGGCGTATCCAAAGCACCGATGATGTTCATCGTCGTCGATTTTCCTGAGCCGCTCGGCCCCATAATCGCAACAAATTCTCCGGCATTGATGCTCAAATCCACATGATGAAGTGCATCGAATGCAGTCGGTCCCGTTCCGTACCGCTTGCCGATGCCGATTAACTGGACAAGCGGCTTATCTCCGGAGCTCATTATTTCGCTCCGCGTCTTTGGTCAACGATGACTTTATCGCCGGCAGAAAGCTTGCCTTCGAGCACTTGGGTCATCTTACCGTCCGTAAAACCCACAACCAGCGGAACCGGCACGGCCTGACCGTCTTTCTCTATGTAAACTTCGGCCTTCTTTTGAGAAGCATTCGGGCTTGTCACAGAGCCGGCGCTCTTGCGCACGCTTCTTCTCATCGGAGGTCCGAAAACATTCATTGTCGGCTCCTTTGAGTCTGAAGAAACAGAAGGCCTGAATCTCAGGGCGGTATTGGGTACAAGCAGGGCGTCTTTTAAGGCAACGGTACGAATCGTTGCGGTCGCCGTCATTCCCGGACGAAGCAGTAGGTCCGGATTTTTAACATCCAAGTAAGTGACGTAAGTCACTACGTTGTCCGTTTTTGTCGATCCGAAAGCGACTTTTTTCAGCTCGGCCGGGAAGTTTCGGTCAGGATAGGCACTTACTGTAAAGCTGGCCTTCTGACCCGGTTTCACCGCTCCGACATCCGCCTCATCAACATTGACCTGCAGTTCGAGATCTTTGAGGTCGGTCGCAAGCTTCAAAAGTTCAACGGCTTGAAGCGAAGCCGCCACTGCATAGCCCGGCTCAACGGAACGGGCTAAAACAACGCCGTCAATCGGAGAAATGATATGTGTCTTGGACAAGTCGCTTTCTGCAGACTTCAGCGCCTGCTCACTATCCATGATTTTTGCTTGAGCACTTTGAACAGAAGCCTGAGCTTTAGCAACCAAAGCCTCCTGAGCATCAATTTCAGTCTTACTCGGACTCTTGCCGCCGGAAAGACGTCTGACTTCCTGCAGACGCGAGAGTTTGGCCTTGGCCTCTTTCAGCGTTGCCTGGGATTCCGCTAATGTGGCCTTAGAAAGATCCAGGCTTGCCTTGGCTCGCTCTACCGAAGCTTTCAGTTTGGTGTCGTCAAGCTCGATCAGTACTTCGCCTTTTTTGACCTGGTCGTTCACGTCGACATTGACCTTACGGACAATACCGGAAAGTTCACTGCCCAGTGATACGGTACGGATCGGATTGATCGTTCCGTTAGCAGAAACTTCAACCGTGAGATTCCCTTTCGTCAGAGGCTGTGTGACGAAACCGACTTGTCCCTGGCTGCCTCTGAAGAAAAAGTAGTAAACGGCAAAGAGGATGCCTAAGAAGACGAGAAGAACGAGCCAAAAGCCGCCTCGTTTGTAGAACGGCTTAACCTTGTCTGCTCCCAGCAGCCCTTCAATATCCGTTTTCTGCGCTTTGGTTGTATTTGTATTATCGGTCATTATTCTTAAACTCCTGAGGAACAGTCCATCCCCCGCCCAACGCGGTATAGAGATCAATGTAGCCTTGGGCGATTTCAGCCTCCGCACTCGCCAAAGATTCCTGAACGGTCAGCAGTGTTCTTTGGGTCGTCAGCACGACCGTAAAGTCTTGAAGACCGGCGCTGTAATTTTGCCGTGCGGCTGTCGCTGCGTTTCGTGCCGATTCCTCGGCAACAACCAATGATTTTTTACGAGTTTCCTGAGACCACACTTTGTTGAGTGCGTCTTCTACATCCTGAACGCCCGCGAGCAGACTCGCTTCATAGTCAATTTTGGCTTGGGCCGCCTGAGCATCGCGCTGCTCAACCTGTGCCATCAGAGACCCGGCGTTGAAGATCGGCAGCGTCAGCGAACCGAAGCCGTTCGAATTATGTGTACCCCATTCACCGAGCTGCCCCATGATAGGACCTGAAAGTCCGAAAGAGCCTCCGATTGAGAGGCTCGGAAACAGGGCCGACTTAGCCTGTGCGTAACGCGCCAGTGCGCTCATCACTTTTGCCTCTGCCATACGCACCGCCGGGCGATTGCGAAGCGTCTCTCCGGGAATGCTGAGCGCAAGGTTTCGCGGCGGCTGAGGAATCGGAGCCGTCGAGGTCGGGTTAACTGCCTCAGGTGTGGTTCCGATAAGACGAGCGATCAAATTACGGTACTGCATGACCTGAGCGCGATACACGGGAATCGAGGCACGCGTCTGCTCAAAAGAAGTGCGCGCCTGATCGACGTCGGTCGATGGCACGAGTCCGGATAAGTAACGCCAATTGGCGATATCCAGTGCTTCCTGCTGGGTTTTGGCGTTTTCCTGAGCCACGTCCAGCCGCTTCTGGGCAAGCCTCATATTGACATAGGCACCGGCCACTTCAGCAGCGATTCGAGTCTGCACTTCTCCCAAACTCGCTTGAGAAGACAGGTAGTCGGAGAACGCCGCTTCAGAAGAAGCAAAACGACCGCCGGCATCGATTGTCCAGCTGACGTTCAGGCCGATAGAAAAGGTATTGGAACCATGGCCGAGAGAATGACTGCGGCTGGCTCGGTAGTTACCGTCCAGTGTCGGGAACAAGCCGGCATTAGCTACGGTCATCGAGGCTTGCGCATAACGAAGATTTTCCTGCGAGGATCGAACATCCGTATTGGCCGCCTGTGAGGCCGCAACCAAGCGAGCGATTTCCGGATCGCTCCAAGTTGACCACCATTCGGAGAGGTCGGCAGCCTTCGATGTTTCGAGGGCGGGACTGCCGCTCCACTGATTGGGAATTACTTTTTTATCCTGTTCGGTTATTTGGAATTGAGGGATGGATACACAGCCGCTCAAGGCCCCAAATAAGAGCGAGAGGACAAGACCGGTACTCTTTCTCATAGGGACTTCTTATATAAATTGTCTCATCCTCAAGTTTCTCAAAAACCCAAAAGTTTTCCCTTTTCAATTATTTAAGGTTTGAAATTAATTGTGTCTTTTGAGAACAAGTGCAACAACTCAAAATAATTTAGCAAGCATTAGTTAGCGAGCTTACGAAGTACCTCCGGAAGCAGGTATTCATTAGTCGCAACCGCTGATAAATCTTTAAGAGGATTGCCGCCTTTGGAGCTCACAAGCCTGGCTCCGCTGCCTTCGATAACCGGCATCAGTGCGGCAACGTCCCAGTAATTCAAATCCGGATCAATCATGATGTCCGCGCCGCCCGTGGCTACCGAGAAATATCCAAAACAGTCGCCCCACGTGCGATAGAGCTTAACTTCATCAATGAGGGACTGCATCTCTTTGCCGCCTTTCTGCTCCGGAGTCGTCCAATGCGATGTCACAACAAGAGTGGCGTCCGCAAGATTCTTTGTTTCTTTGCAGTGCACCTGACGCACTCGGCTGCCCGGCCCGTGCAAAACCGTCCGTTTTCCGTCTCCGATGAGCCAAACGCCGACATGCGGATGCGAAATCACACCGAGCATCGGCTGAAATCCGTTGCCGTCATCGCGCTCTACGGCAATCAGCGTGCCGAAATGGAAAGCATTATGAATAAAAGCACGAGTTCCATCGATCGGATCCAAGATCCAGCGGTAGTGCGGGAAACCGTCCCCGGACGCCTCTTTGATTCCAAACTCCTCTCCGAAGATGCCGTGCGCAGGAAAATGCGCCTCAATCCATTCACGCATCACTTTTTCGGCACCGCGATCGGCAGCTGTAACCGGAGTGTGATCTTTTTTGTCGAAAACTTCTGTCCCAGCCAAAAAACGAGGGAGAATCTCTTCGTTAGCCAGAGAGATTAATTGCTCAATTGCCGGCTCAAAGAGCTTTAATTCCGCCTCTGAGCAGCCGGCGCAGTAGGATTGTTTTTTCTCAGCCATTTCTCAAGTTTCTCCCATCGTTTGATAAAGTCGCCTCTCGGCAAAAATCGGTCATTTGTCAAAATATTCTCGACAAAGACGATTGATTGTTCCACAATCAAAGGATACGTCAATTAATTTCATAAGAAAGGAAAAAGCATCATGCCTATTTTCTCAACCGAAAATCTCAGAACAGTTGCCTTGGTCGGCCATGGCGGTAGCGGAAAAACCACCTTGGCAGAAGGAATTCTTGCCAAAGCAGGCATGATCATTACATGCGGTTCTGTCGAACGCGGCACAACCGTCTGCGACTCCGACCCGCTCGAAAAAGCGGTTCAGCACTCTCTGCGCGCTGCCTGTACGCACTTCGAGGCAGACAACGCAAACGGACAGGAAGTTCGCGTGCACATGATTGATACTCCGGGATACCCCGATTTCGTCGGTCAGGCCTTGGGTGCCCTCGACGCGGTTAAAACCGCCGCTATCGTAGTTGACGCCACTGCCGGCATTCAGCTGATGACGCGCCGCATGATGGATTGGGCCAAAGAGCGCAACCTCAACCGCATGATCATCGTCAACAAGATTGACGCAGAACACTTAGATTTGCCGCGTCTCGTCGAAGAGCTCAGAGAAGCTTTCGGTCAGGAAGTCATGCCGATTAACCTGCCCGCCAACAACGGCTCTCGCGTGATCGACTGCTTCTCCAAAGACGAAGGTGAAGCCGACTTCATGAGCGTGCCCGAAGTCCATCGTGCCTTTATCGAACAGGTTGTGGAAGTCGACGATGCCGCTATGGAAAAATACCTTGAAGAAGGCGAAGCCGATCCGAGCACGCTGCACGCCCCGCTGACACAGGCGCTTCGTGAAGGACACATCATCCCGATCTGCTTTGTCTCCGGCAAGACCGGCGCCGGTGTTGATGATCTCATCAACGTGATGGTTCGTCACCTCCCGAATCCTTCTGAAGCTAATGCTCCGCTCTTCACAGATGAAAACGGAAACGACGTCGAACTGAAGTCCGATCCTGACCTTCCTCTTGTTGCCCATGTCTTCAAGGTGGTTAATGACCCGTATGTCGGCAAGGTCGGTGTGTTCCGTATTCACCAGGGTACCCTGCGCCGTGACGATCAGCTGTTCGTCAACGACAACAAGAAGCCGATCAAAGTTTCTCACCCGATGATTCTTCAGGGTAAAGAAACCACGGAAGTTCGCGAACTGGTGCCGGGCGACATCGGTGTTATCGCCAAAGTCGACGAACTCGTGTTTGACAGCGTGATCCATGCTTCTCACGAGCACGACAACATCAAGATGAAACCGCTGAGCTTCCCGAAACCCATGTTCGGCTTAGCGATTTCTCCGGCTCGCCGCGGTGATGAAGGCCGTCTCTCCGACATCCTGCATAAGCTCCTGTCCGAAGATCCGACACTCGAACTTGAACACGACACCACCTTGAATGAAACGGTTCTTCGCGGTCTGAGCGCTCAGCACTTAAGAAGCGTTCTCGAAAGAATGGCTGCGCAGTTCAAGCTTGAAGTCAACACTCGTACACCTCGCATCCCGTACCGTGAAACCATTGCTCAGGGTGCTGAAGGTCACGCTCGCCACAAGAAGCAGACAGGCGGCGCCGGCCAGTTCGGTGAAGTCTATCTTCGCATTGAACCGCGTGAACGCGGAGCCGGTTTCGAATTCGTTGACGAAGTCAAAGGCGGCGCAATTCCGTACAACTTCATCCCGGCTGTAGAAAAAGGTGTCCGTGACGCTTTGGATACAGGCTATGTTGCCGGTTACCCGATCCACGACGTTCGCGTTGTCGTCTATGACGGTAAGAGCCATCCGGTGGACTCCAAGGAAGTTGCTTTCGTCTCTGCCGGCAGAAAAGCCATGCTTGACGCCCTGTCCAAAGCTAAACCGACGATCCTTGAACCGATCGTTGACGTTGAGATCGTTGCTCCGGACAGCGCCATGGGCGACATCACGGGCGACCTCGCCAGCCGCAGAGGTCAGGTAACCGGTACCGCCAACATGGCCGGCGGCATGATGATCATCTCCGGCACGGTGCCTCTGTCCGAGCTCGACGGATATGCCGCCCGCCTGAACGCCATCACTCAGGGTGCCGGCAGCTACTCTATGGAACTGGCCGGATACGCTCCTGTTCCAATGCAGCGCCAGGTTGAGTTGGCCTCTAACTACCACAGAAAGGATGAAGACGAATAATCTCGTCTGACTGAATAAGTCTTTTCGGCCCGCGTTTTGCGGGCCTTTTCTTATTTCCGCGGCGCCGTCCTCAATCTCTTCTCAAGGTTAGTGAGGAAGAAAACCCGCCGCTCTATAATTGTCTAGCTTATGCAGCACGGCCAGTGACTTGGCGAAAGCCTCCTTCCTTGCCGTGTTTTTTTAAATTTTTTAGCTTTTATTATTTAAGCGAAATGCCTATCTACTCTTACAAGTGCTCTAACTGCGGCTACACAAAAGATGTTCTGCAGAAATACTCCGACGCTCCTATTACCCATTGTCCGAAATGCAACATGGAAACGATGGTTAAACAGCTTTCGGCACCCGGCTTCGAGCTCAAGGGAAAAGGTTGGTATGCTACAGACTTTAAGGGCGGATCTTCTGCCGCCCTGCCTGCCTCCCACTGCAATGAAAATTGCCCTGCTAAAAAAGATAAGTGATTTGCCTTACTCCCGAATCCGAAAGACATACAACTGAATTGTCATTTTGGGTACCCATTGTTTAGAATGAACGGGAATTTATTGATAGAGCACGAAAAGTGCTCGCTTTTGCGGAGTTTTTAATGCGTACTGAATATGCAGGTTTGATTGACGAGAAATTCCTCGGTCAAACTGTCACCCTCTACGGCTGGGCCCATCGCCGCCGCGACCACGGCGGTGTTATTTTCATCGATTTGCGCGATCGTGAAGGCCTGGTCCAAATCGTCTGCGACCCGGATCGTCCCGACGTCTTCGAAACTGCCGATAAAGTCCGTAACGAATTCGTTGTGGAGGTTAAAGGCCTGGTTCGTGCTCGTCCGGAAGGCACTCGCAACGAAAACCTCATCTCCGGCGGCATTGAAGTGCTGGCTCAGGAACTCAAGATCCTGAATCCTTCCGCACCTCCTCCCTTCCTGCTTGATGACGAAAACCTCTCCGAAACCACACGTCTGACTTATCGTGTGCTCGACCTTCGTCGTCTGCCGATGCAACGCAACATGAAGCTCCGCTACAAAGCTGCAATGGCTTTCCGCCGTTTCCTTGATAAGCACGGCTTCATCGACATCGAAACTCCGATGCTCACCAAGAGCACCCCGGAAGGCGCCCGCGACTATCTGGTTCCCTCTCGTATTCACGACGGCCACTTCTACGCTCTGCCGCAGTCTCCCCAGCTCTTCAAACAGATGCTGATGTGCGCAGGCTTTGACCGCTACTACCAGATCGTTAAGTGCTTCCGTGACGAAGACCTCCGTGCCGATCGTCAGCCTGAATTCACCCAGGTGGATATTGAAACCAGCTTCTTGAACGAAGTTGAAATCCGCGCCTTGATGGAAGAGCTGATCCGCACTGTCTTCAAAGAAGCCATTAACGTCGATCTGCCCAATCCGTTCCCCATCATGCTGTGGACGGATGCTATGAACAACTACGGCTCCGACAAACCTGACCTTCGCGTCAAGCTCAAACTCACAGATCTTACCGATCTGATGGGCAACGTTGACTTTAAGGTCTTCAGATCCGCTACCGAACTCAACGACGGCCGCGTCATGGCCCTCCGTGTTCCGCACGGTGCCTCCATGCCGCGCAGCGAAATCGACGGCTACACCGACTTCGTCAAGATCTACGGTGCCAAAGGTTTGGCCTACATCAAAGTTAACGACGTCAAGGCCGGCAGGGAAGGCCTCCAGAGCCCGATCGTTAAGAACCTTTCCGACGATGTCCTCAAGGCCATCATCGAACGAACCGGTGCACAGGACGGAGATGTCATTTTCTTCGGTGCCGACCGTAAGAAGATCGTTTTCGACTCCCTCGGCGCTCTGCGTTTGAAAGTCGGTCACTCCGAATTCGGAAAGTCCCACGGCCTGTTTGAAGAAGGCTGGAGACCTCTGTGGGTTATCGACTTCCCGATGTTCGAGTACGACGAGGAAGAAGAACGCTGGGTTGCCTGCCACCACCCGTTCACAAGCCCGAAAGACGGCGACGAAGACAAACTCGTTACCGATCCGGAAAACTGCTTCGCCAAAGCTTACGACATGGTTCTCAACGGCTGGGAAATCGGCGGCGGCTCCATTCGTATTCACAAGGCTGATGTTCAGAGCAAGGTTTTCAACGCACTTAAGATCGGTCCGGAAGAAGCCCGCGCCAAGTTCGGCTTCCTGCTTGACGTTCTCCAGTACGGTGCACCTCCCCATGGCGGCTTAGCATTCGGTCTTGACCGTATCGTCACCATGATGTGCGGTGCTGATTCCATCCGTGACGTGATCGCCTTCCCGAAGACACAGCGTGCACAGTGCTTGCTGACGCAGGCTCCTTCTCCTGTTGATGAAAAACAATTGAGAGAGCTCCACATCCGTCTGCGCAACGAGCACAAGAAGGAATAATTTGAATCTCTTTTGATTCACGGCCCTCCGACGGAGGGCCGTTTTCATTTGTGTGGTATTCGTATATTCGTCTTAGCGAGTCGGCAAGATCGCCGAGCCTCGCTTCAGCCAAATCGCCGCACAGGCCAGCACACAAACACCGATAAGTGCACAGGCGACATACGGAACCGCGGCGAAACCGAACTCAGCAGACACTCGGCTGCCGATAAAGGCTCCGCCGCCAATACCGATATTGAAAATGCCGGAAAACATCGATGTCGCCACGTCGGCAGCATCTCGGGCCGTATCCAAGAGCAGAGTCTGAAACGCCATCGAGATCGCCGTCATCGAAGCGCCCCAGAAAGTTCCGAGTATGACCAGAGCACCGAAATGCGAAGAGGTAACCGTCAGCAGTCCGACACAGACCATCATGATCAGCATCGGGATCACCAGAGTGCCTGAGCGGTGCTTATCCACCGTCCTGGAACTAATCACGGTTCCGATAATGCCGGCAATACCGAAAATAAACAGGAACCAGACTGTGGCATTCTCAGACAAGTGTCCGACATTCATCAGAATCGGAGTGATGTAGGAGTACACCGTGAACTGGCCCAAAATCACGACCATGGTCAGAAGGTAAAGCTGTACAAGCGCCGGACGCTTAAACAAGGACGGCAGGCTCTTTAAAGAACCGGCCCGGTTGCTGGTACAGACAGGCAGCGAGAAAAAGATAATAACCCAAACCAATACGGCAGCCATACCCACAATGAAGAAGGATCCCTGCCAGCCGACCTGCTGTCCGAGATGAGTTCCGATCGGAACGCCAAGCACCGTTGCGACAATCGAGCCGCCCATCACGGCCGCTAAACCAAATGCCTGCTTCCCGAACGGCGCTACTCTGGCCGCCAGAGGCGTCATGATGGACCAAAAGATGGAATGCGTTACCGCGACACAGATCCGCGCGCCCATGAGTTTTTCAAACGTATCGGCCCACAAAACCACGAAATGGCTCAGTGCAAAAATCACGATGAGCCAAAGAAGCAGCCGTCGCCGCTCCAGCTTCGCGGTCAATATCGTCAGCGGGAGCGACAACAGAGATACGACCCAGGCGTAAACCGTAATAATGAGGCCGGTCTTTGAGACAGACTCATGAATCGATTCTGCAATGTTCGGCAATAAGCCGACGGGTAAAAATTCAGAAGTGTTGAAAACGAAAGCGGCAAAGGCCAGTCCGATCGTCGGAATCCAGGCCTTAAATCCGAACTTGTGCTGCTGAGGAGGATGCATCTAGAAAAAACTTTTAGAAATCTCGCTGATCCGCGTCCCTCTGGACCCAGGGATCAATACTTAAAACGTAACGCAGAACTTTATCATCCTTGTCGTCAAAATCGACCCATAAGGCCATCGGGAATCCGGATTCATCGAGGTAGCGATACATATAGGTGTGTTCGCCTAAATTCTTGTAGTGCCACTGTTCGCAGGGCTTTCCGAACATCATGTAGATATCCTGGCTGTCCTGAACTTTAGGCTTGATCTGGTTGAAGTATTTTTGCTGCAGAAGCTGATCCTTAAAGATCAATTTGCCTTCCGGGTTAAAGATCATCACGTAGGAAGCCTGGCCCATCGGCTGCATGGAATAAACGATTCGAATCGATCCGTCGGGGAGCCGTGTCGTAGAGTCGGGGACACCGAGCTCTTTAACAGTGTAGTCGTACGTGTCATTGAGCTTGATCATGTCGGGATGAGCACAAGCCGACAAAAAGAGCGCTGCGCAGCAAACTAAAATCAGTTTATAAATCTTTGTCATTTTCTTCTCCGGCCTGAGCTTTTTGCTCGGGATATTGGGAATGCAGATTGCGGATCAAGTCCAAATAGGCCTTGCGAAAAGAAGCTTCGGAGCATCCCATAAGAACAGCGTCATCGATAGCGTCCTGAAGGTACCCTTTGATTTCTTCAAGATTTTCGGCCATCACCTTATTCTTTTCCGTACATGCAATGGGAGAGCCTTCCGGAGTGCACCACTTAGGCGCCGGCGCCTCAGCCTTCCTCATGGCCCTTCTCCTGCTGTCCGTAGGTCTTAAACTGCTCTTTCACTCGCGCCATCTCTTCTTTATCAATCAGAGGGCAGCCGCCGATCTGCTTAAGATTCATCCACATCCGAGCAAGCGATTCAATTTCCAAAGCAACGGCGTAAGCCTGCTTCAAGTTACGGCCCCCTGCCACGCTGCCGTGATGCGAAAGGAGGCACCCCAAGCGATCCTTGCCCAGCGTATCGCGGCAGCCCTCCGCTAACGCTACGGAACCGAACGTAGCATAGGGTGCGCAGGGAATCGTATCGCCTCCGGCGGCCGCAACCATGTAATGGAACGGAGGAATTGCCTCGTCCAAACAGGAAAGCATGGTTGCGTACGGAGAGTGCGTGTGCACAACGGCGTTGATATCGGGACGGGCCTGATAAAGAAAAGCATGGAGGTTCCACTCCGATGAAGGCTGGCGGCTTCCTACCGCCTTATAGCAACCGTTGTCCGTAAATAAAATCCGCACCAAATCTTCCGGTTCGGTTTCGTCATAGGGAAGACCCGTCGGCGTAATCAAAAAACCTTTGCTTTCCGGAGAATCAAACCGTACAGAGAGGTTTCCGCTGCTGTTGACATTAAGACCTGCTCGACTCAGTTTTAAGGCGTAGTCGATGATTTCCTCTCTCGCCTTTTCTTCCTTATCTTCAAACATGACTGTTCACCCTTAAATCTTTCAAGTCTTCCGGCACAAAGACGCCGCGATCCGTAATGAATCCGGTAATCAAGCGTGCCGGTGTGACGTCAAAGCCGGGATTCACGGTTGCGATGCCGGGATCAGTGATACAGACTTCCGTCTCATGCCCGTGTTTATCAATGCCTCGCACCCAGCGTATTTCATCTCCGGAACGGTTTTCAATCGGAATATCTCCTCCGCTCTTTGCCGTCCAGTCGAACGTCGATATCGGCGCTGCAACATAAAAAGGAATTTGATTATCTGCCGCTGCCAACGCTTTTAAGTATGTTCCGATCTTATTTGCCGTATCTCCGTTTGCCGCAATGCGGTCGGCTCCGACAATCACCAGATCGATTCCGCCTTCCCTCATGAGCTCGCCGCCTGCATTATCTGCAATCAAACAAACGGGGACCCCTGCAGCTTTCAGCTCCCAGGCGGTCAGCGTCCCCTGAAGTCGGGGACGCGTTTCATCGGCATAAACCGTCAGCGGAATTCCGGCCTCAAATGCCGTATAAATCCCAGCCGTTGCGGTTCCGAGTTCCACCGTCGCAAGCTTTCCGGCGTTGCAGTGCGTGAGGATGTTAAGCGGCCTGCCGAGCTTTAAATAAAGCGCCTCAATAATTGTTTGAGCGTGTTGCGCAAGACGAATACTCATCGATCGCTCTTGCTCACAGATCTCGGCGGCTAAGTGCCAAGCCGCTTTTCGTCTGCGGTCGGGCTCCATTCCTTTCAGCCGCTTGAGCATAAAGTCGACGGCCCAGTTCAAATTGACGGCGGTCGGCCTCGCACTCTTTAAAAGGTTCGCGGCTTCAATCAAAAATCCTGTCTCGGTGCTTTCATCTGCGGCCAAAGCCATTCCGGCTGCACCCGTCACGCCGATCAAAGGGGCTCCGCGAACCGTCATGTCGCGGATCGCCTCAGCCGCCTCTTGTGCATTTTTAAGATCAACGTACTCCACACGGTGGGGCAAAAGTCTCTGATCCAACACCGCCACGCGCCGCTCGGCTTCGTCAATAAAAACAGTGTACGGGGAATTAGATTCGACGCTCACACACTCTCCTTCTCAAGCGTACTTTGAGCTTCTAATCTTATTCGGATGCGAAAAAATCTGCAGGCGCCTTTGGCATTTTTGAGACATGCTTCACTACAGACTTACCCGCCTGATTTAGACTTTAACTTCCGTCAGGCTTTTGGATCGGCCAATACCATGGACTTCAATCACTATCTGCATACGCTGTTCAACCCGCGTTCCGTCGCCATCGTCGGAGCAAGCGCAAGAAGCGGAAGCTTCGGCACGCTTATTTGGAAAATTGCCAAAAGCGCTTCACCTCGGGCAAAACTCTTTCCCGTAAATCCGAAATACAAAACGATCGGCCGTGAAACTTCTTATGCGGCTCTTACGGATATAAAAGAAGGTGTAGATTTAGCCGTCCTCGTCTGCCCTCCGTCCGTTTATCCGAAAGCCTTGGAGAGCTGTCTTAAAAAAGGCGTTAGAAACATTCTCCTGTGCGGGGGATTTCCGAAGTCCGATCTGACTGAAACGATCATTGAAGCCATCAACAAGACTGCAGCAGCAGGGATCCGTATCGTCGGCCCTCAGTCTTTAGGGCTTATGACGCCCTCGGAAGGTCTGAATCTAAGCTACCTTCCCGCCCTGCCTCCGGCCGGAGAAGTCGGGCTCGTCAGCCAGTCCCCTGGCCTCTCCTGCACGATTATTGATTACGTCACTAATGCGCAGTGCGGTTTTTCCCACGTCATCGACCCCGGCTTTGAACAAGTCCTTACAGTGGCTGACTATGTGGACATGCTGGCCTTTGATCGCAAAACACGCTGTATCGTTCTTTATCTCGAGTCTTTCCAGCAGCCGAGAAAACTGCTCTCCGCCATTCGCTTAGCAGCAGCCAATAAGCCGGTTATCTTATTAAAAGGCGGACAGACGCCGGGATCCGCAGACATTGTCATTAACAACAGCGGAGCTCGAGAAGATGAAGACGGCGTCATGGAAAGAGCTCTGGTGCGGGCCGGTGCGCTTCTTGTAACTTCGCTCAAAGAACTGAACTATGCGGTCCAGGCCTTTGCTATGCACAGAGAACTAACTTCGGGAGAACTGTACGGACTCGTTAACAGCAAAGGACTGGACTCTCTGCTGGCCGATCATGCGTACAACAACCACCTGCGGTTAGCAACGCCCGACAGCACAGTGGCCAAAGAACTCCGAGACAAATACAAAATTACTTTTCCTTATGCCAATCCGGTGAACATGGGATTGGATATGGACGCCGCGACCATCGCGGATTTAACCGACTACCTCCTCAATCGCCCGGAGTGCTCAGGTATTGTGCTGAGCGTGGTAACCAACCCTTCGCTGGACACTTTGGATTTAGCCAAAAAACTGGTGCCTATTCTTAAGAAATCTCAAAAGCCTGCTGTCACGGTTTGGATCGGAACGGAACCCGACTTCCCGGCCATAAAACATCTCCGCAAAAACGGCATCGTAGCAATGAATGACATGAAAGGAGCATGCCGGGCAATTCGACTGATGGAGCAGTTCCGTAAATTTAAGAGTGATGGCGTACCGGGAAGCTATTCCGTCATTCCCTCCGATCCGGCATTCTTTGCGGGCGCCCGCAAAGTCATCCAGACAGCGCGCCGAGAGGGACGCCATCTCCTCTATGAAGAAGAGAGCAAACGTCTCCTGGCAGGCATCGGCTTTGAAACCACGGCCGGAATTTATGCCGGCTCGCTCGGTGAGGCTATTGAAGCGGCACGGGCCCTCGGGTATCCCGTCGCCATGAAGCTGCGCATGGACGGCGTTCTTTCAAAGAGCGATGCCAAGGGCGTGATTCTGGGAATCCGCAATGAACGCGAACTTAAAGGCGCTTGGAAAAATATGTCGGAGCGAGCCGTTCATCTCGGTCAACCAGAAGAAGGTTTCGGCGTATTCCTTCAAAAAACACTGGATACGGACAACCGCCGCGAACTGCGCATCGGCATGAAACTGACGCGTCATTTCGGCCCCATCGTTTATTTGGGTATCGGCGGCCTCTACGGAAAGATTTTTAAAGACACCGTCTTTAACTTTGCACCGCTTTCGCTCAAAGAAGCGCAGGACATGATCTCCTCTGAACCTTTTAAAACATTCTTAGGCGATTTCCAGGGACTTGCGTCCTGCGACCCTGAACCCATTGTGACCGCATTGATTCGTCTGTCACAGCTTGCCGTAGAAATTCCTGCCGTCCGATCCATCGATATCGATCCGCTTCTTTGCGGAAAAGGTCATGCCATCGTTTTAGATGCGCATTGCGTCATAGGATCCGATACGCTGACAGCCGACGAAAATGCTTCGCACTTAATCTTCCCGTACCGCCCGAGTTTTGAGAAGAACGTCCGCGGAAAATACGGTATGGTCAAGATTAAAAATGCCGCGCCGGAAGATAAAGAAAATTCCTTGAAATACCTTGGAAGCCTCTCCGATCAATCCCGCAGACTGCGCTTCCATAGTCTGACGAGTTCGCTGGAGTCGATTGCCGTTTCGGCAGTCTCATCCGATCCGGATCGTTCCTTCTCTATTTTTGCCGTGGATCCGAACTCCGACTCCGGCGATATTATTGCCGAAGCCCGCCTGTCTCAGCTACCCAACCGCACTTCCGCAGAGTTTGGAATTTCGGTCAGAGACGATTGGCAGGGCCGCGGACTTGCAACGCTGCTGATGGACGAAATTGAAGCTGAGGCTCGCCGCAGAGGATTGGAGAAAGTCGTGGGCTATGTGCTCAAAGACAACGAGAACATGCACGGCATGATGACCAAGCGCGGCTATGTCCGTACGACGGACGAGGACGACCCGAATATCGATCTCTTTACTCTGGATAATGTGAAAGTCTCGAATTAGTGAAAATAAATCTCGGCCCTTGCTTAGAAGCGCCAAAATAAGCGGAACTTTGAAGGAAACAAAATGCCTATTGTTACAACGATTGAAGGCAGGATTGCCCAAGTCGCAATCGACCGCCCTGAAAAACGAAACACTCTCAGCTCAGAACTCTGCAAGGATTTGGCCAGAGAGTTCCTTGAACTCAACGACGACACACGTGTACGCAGCATCGTTTTGTGCGGACACAACAATGTTTTCTGCGCAGGCTTAGATATTGAAGAGCAGTTGGCGGAAAACACACCGATTTTTAATGAATTTCAGAAAGTCATCGATGCGCTCGATGCACTTTCTAAACCGGTTGTCGCAGCCGTGAGCGGTCCCGCTGTCAGTCAGGGCGCCGCAATGCTTTATCACTGCGATCTCGTCTTTGCCGGTGAACACGCCCTTTTCTCAATGCCGGGTTTGGCGTTGGGACAGACGCCCCGTTACGGCGTAAGCCTATTGGCCGTAAAGAGCGGCGGCTACAAACTTGCCGCTCAGAAACTACTTCTTTCCGAACCGATTTCTGCTGCCGAAGCTGTCGCTATGGGGCTCGTCAACCATATCGTTGAAGACGACAAAGTCATGACCGTCGCCGGCGCCGCCGCGCTGCGTCTGGCTTCCTTACCGCCCGAAGCTATGGCTGCCACAAAGAGACTGCTTAAAGCCGCCTATATGTCCGGTTTATCAGAACAGCGCAAGCTTGAAGAAGAAGCGGCCTCCCATTTAGAAGGAAGCGCCGAAAGCAAGGAAGCTTTCAGCGCTTTCATGGAAAAACGTCAGCCGAAGTTTGCTGAATAGTTTTCTATTCTGTTTTTTCGGGCGCAGGATTGTCCGCTCTGTAGACGGGCTGAGGGCGCCCGTCTTTATTTAAGGCCACAAAGACCAGCTGAGCCTCCGTCACTTTGACGATACGGTGGTTGTCTTTGTGCAGCCTTTCCGCAAAAACAGTGACGTCTACTGTGATGGAACTCGTACCGACTTTAAGTACCGTTGCGTAGAAAGAGACCACGTCTCCGACCCAGACAGGCTCCTTGAATGTGAAGCTTGTCACGGCAACCGTAGCAGTTCGACTGTTTGCGACACGCGAAGCGATGGAGGAGCCCGCCAAGTCAACCTGACTCATAATCCAGCCGCCGAAAACGTCTCCGTACTGATTGGTATCCGGAGGCATAGCCATCACGCGTAAGGCGGGCTGCTGATCCGGCAGCTTTTCTACTAAGTTTTTCATTTTCTTTTTCTCTTCAAAGTTTCAAGACTCAAAAATTCTAATTCGTTTAGTCCTCGATTTATTTGCGACGTATGGTGTTTTGTATCTTATTCGCCTCACCTCGCTGCAGAAGAATAATCGAACTTCTAAATCAACTTCTGTGCAGCAAGGTTTAGTGTGCATTTCGCTAAAATGGGAAATCGAATTTAACTTGTAAATGCAGTATTTCCTGCACCTCTGTTAAGTTGAGGTGCCGGCCGAAAAGGACATTAACTAGATGATTAGGATCGAGAACGTCAGTAAATGGTACGGAGATTTCCAGGTTCTTAAAAACTGTTCCACCTCCGTTAAAAAAGGCGAAGTGGTCGTCATCTGCGGTCCCTCGGGCTCCGGTAAGTCCACACTTATCAAAACCGTCAACGGCTTAGAAGATTTCCAAGAAGGCACCATCTACGTGAACAACATCAATATCGGAGATCCTCACACGAACCTTCCGAAACTCAGAGCGCACGTAGGCATGGTTTTTCAGCACTTCGAGCTCTTCCCGCATCTCACCATTAGGGACAATCTGACGCTTGCCCAGATGAAGGTCCTCAAGCGTTCTCGCGATCAGGCAAACAAGAGAGGTATGGAACTCTTGGATCGTGTCGGTCTTATCAAGCATGCCGATAAATTTCCTCCTCAACTTTCCGGCGGTCAGCAGCAGCGTGTGGCCATCGCCCGCGCTCTTGCAATGGATCCGATCTGCATGCTCTTTGACGAACCGACTTCTGCGCTTGACCCGGAAATGATCAATGAAGTGCTCGATGTCATGATCAATCTGGCCAAGGACGGTATGACCATGATGGTCGTTACCCATGAGATGGGCTTTGCCCGAAAAGTGGCCGACCGCGTCGTATTCATGGATGCCGGAGAAATCGTGGAAGAAGCTCCTAAGGAAGAGTTTTTCTCCACACCGCGCAGCGAAAGAGCTCAGCGCTTCCTCGCAAAAATTCTCCAGCACTAACCGCCTTCTTTTTGTTGCCGACCGTAAGACGACAGGCAGATTCAAACTCCTGTCTCTATAATGTTTTGCACGAAAACCGCAGGCTTCTTGTATCTCGAAAACTACTCAATTTTCCGTCCTGCGTGACTACTGATAAATGATTAAAAGAGGAAGCGGATCGCTTTCTCTTCGGAGAGAGGAATGAAACCTGAGATTTCTGAAAAGGGAATTTTGAACTTAGGACGTCACGTCCTTCTTGAAGAAGCAAAAGAACTCGAAGCCATCGCAGGAAGACTCGATGAGACTTTTGTAAAAGCCGTCACTCTGATTCTGAACTGCAAAGGACGTGTTGTTGTCAGCGGCGTCGGCAAAAGCGGCCACATTGCACGCAAGATTGCTGCCACACTTGCTTCAACCGGATCCCCTGCTTTCTTCGTCCATGCCGCAGAAGCCGCACACGGCGATCTAGGCATGATCACCAAAGACGATGTCGTCATTGCCATTTCCTACTCCGGCACCACCTCTGAGCTGCTGACTATCATCCCGACGGTCATCCGCGAAGGTGCACCGGTGATTTCCATTACGGGCTCCGATGACAACACGCTGGCAAAGGAAGCAACCGTCAATCTCAACGTACATGTTTCACGAGAAGCTTGCCCTCTGAATTTAGCCCCTACATCTTCCACGACTGCAACGCTTGCTATGGGCGATGCTCTGGCCGTTGCCTGTTTAGACGCTAAAGGATTCGGACCGGAAGACTTTGCGCGCTCCCATCCGGGCGGCGCGCTCGGACGACGTCTTCTTACCCATGTCAGGGATGTCATGCGCAGCGGAGAGGCCACACCGGTCGTTCGAATTGATGCGTCAGTGATGGACGCAGTAAAAGAAATTACGAAGAAAAAGATCGGTATGACCGCCATCGTGGACGAAACGGATAAAGTCAAAGGTATCTTTACCGAAGGCGATTTAAGACGCTTGATCGAGCGTGTCGGTGACATCCGTCCGCTGAAAATCCGCGATGTGATGACGCCCAATCCCACAACGATACAGCCTCAGGCATTGGCTGCTGAAGCCGCTAAAATTCTCAACAGCACTTTAAGGAACCAGCTGCTGGTTGTCGACGACAGCGATCGGCTGATCGGTGCGCTCCACATCCACGACCTTATGACCGCAAAGGTAATCTGATGAAAGCAGAAGCGATTGCTAAAAAAATTAAGCTTGTTTGTCTGGATGTCGACGGCGTGCTGACGGACGGCTCCATCATCATTTCCGGGCAAGGCGAGCTCTTCAAGCAGTTCTACGTCAGAGACGGTCTCGGAATTAAGTTCCTACAGGACTGCGGAATTCAGGTTGCCATCTGCACCGGCAGACAGTCCGACATCGTCATTGAACGCGCAAAGGAACTCGGTATCACGCTTTTAATGCAAGGACAAAAGGATAAACGCGAAGGTTTAGCCGAAATCTGCCGCAAGGCAGGTGTCTCTCCGGAAGAAACCGCTTATATGGGCGACGACATTCCCGATTTGTGCCTCTTCCCGCTGGTTGCCCTCTCCTGCGCCCCGTCGGACGCTTCTGTTGTGGCTCTGAAAAAAGCTCGCTGGCTCTCACGCTTCCCCGGCGGACACGGTGCCGTCCGCGAACTTGCAGAATTCATTCTGAAGTCGCAAGGACGTTTTGAAGAAGCCGTCATGAAACGTTTTAACACTGAGCTCTAAGCTATGCGCGACCGACTGACCTCTCTGATCGCTATTGCTCTCTTGGTGACGCTTTGCGCCATGAGCTATTGGTATTCCGTCAAAGCAGAACTCGAGAACGTGACGCACCTTTCCGATCTGAACTCACCGGACTTCATTGCGAGAGACATCACAATCACTCAGTTTGACGATGACGGAATCGCAAAAGCAAAGGTCTTCGCCAAAGAAGTCGAGCATTACTCGGACGGACACGCCAATGCGAAGTTCCCTGAATATGCATCGCTCAACCCGAATGAGGCCCAAATCACTGCGAAATCCGACCGAGCCACAATGGTGGACGGAGGTGCCGTAATTCATTTCTACGACAATGTGGACATTCGTCAGGCGGCCACTAAAGACGCCCCGGCAAGTCGCCTTCTGACCTCTCAGCTCGATGCCTATCCGGACACGGACACTTATAAATCCGATAAACCCGTCGCGCTCACTCGCGGAGAAGACACTTCTCACGGTGTTGGAATGGATTACGACAATGTCGACCGAACCTTCAAACTTCGTTCCAGAGTTCAGACTGTCATCCAGCCCAAAACTGTGAAAGAGGTTGAGCGCAAGCAGCCTTAACCTCCTCTGACAACGGCCGCGTTCCGACTTTCTAAAGCTCGTTTCGCGGCTGTTTTGTTCTCGGCTTTCGCTTGACCGCGCGAGTAAGATAGAATGTCCTAACTGCTTAAACTTCCGTCACTGATTACACAAAAATGAAGCTTCTGCCGATCTGGTTCTTTTGCGCACTCGGGCTGCTTTCCTTCGGTACGGCACACGCTGAAACAGCCGATTCCGAACAGCCAATCCAAATCTTTTCCGATAAATTTGACGGCGACGATGTCAAGCAAGTCGCAATTTATACGGGGGACGTTGCAGTTCATCAAGGAACCTTAGAGATTCACGGCAACAAACTCGTGCTTACCGTAGATCCGCAGGGTTACCGTCATGCCGTTATGACGCCTCTGAAAGGAAAGTTGGTTACTTTCAAACAGCGCCGCGATCAAAAGACACCCGGCGTTGAAGAATGGATGCACGGCAAGGGCGACGAGCTCACTTATGACGAAAAACGCAATGTGCTGATTCTGACGCATCGCGCCGAAGTCGCACGCAGCGAAAATGGTGTCCTCAAAGACGAAAGCAAGGGCGACAAGATTACTTATAACCTGACGAATTCAACGGCGATTATTGACGGAAACAAAGCTAAAGGACCTTCAGGCCGCGTCTCTACCGTCATTGCACCTCGCGACTCCAACGTGGACGCAGGCAAGCCGCTCGAACTTCAAGGAAGCAGGAGAGTCTCTCCATGACAGACGGAGTAAACCTGCAGAAACATCAAATCAACGTACTTGAGGTCAAAAACCTTAAGAAAATTTACGGCCCGAGGACCGTGGTCAAAGATGTTTCTTTATCTATTAAAAGCGGTGAAGTCGTCGGTCTCTTAGGACCAAACGGAGCCGGAAAGACCACGACGTTCTATATGATCGTGGGACTTGTGGCGGCCAACGGAGGGCAGATTCTCCTAAACGGCGAGTCGATCCAGCACCTTCCCATCTACAAGCGCGCCCGCATCGGTATTACCTACCTTCCTCAGGAAAACAGCGTTTTTAGGACGCTGACCGTTGAAGAAAATATTCAAGCCATTCTTGAACTGCAGACCAATGAAGACGGCAGTCCGTTTACCAAAAAGCAAATCAAAGAAGAACTTGAAAAACTTTTAAACGAACTCCAAATTACCGGTATTCGCAAGAACTTGGCGCCGACGGTTTCCGGCGGGGAACGCCGTCGCACTGAAATCGCCCGCGCCCTGGCCGCTCGTCCTCGTTTTATTTTGCTCGACGAACCGTTTGCCGGTGTCGACCCGATTGCGGTGATTGAAATTCAGCGCATCGTGCATTTCCTGAAGGAAAGAGGCATCGGTGTTTTGATCACCGACCACAATGTTCGCGAAACCTTGGGTATTTGCGACCACGCTTATATCATCAGCAACGGCAGCGTCCTTGCCCAGGGCAAGCCGGAAGCCATCGTTGAAAATCCTCAGGTCCGCAACGCTTATTTAGGCGATAACTTCACAATGTAGGAGCTGCGTCATGGCGGCATCGCTAAATCTGGTCCCGAGCCAGCACCTCACGCTTACACCGCAGATGCGGCAAACGCTCCAGGTACTCCAGCTCTCCACCTTGGAACTGTCACAGAAGATCAGCGATGCCCTTGAGGACAATCCTCTTCTCGAAATTTGCGAATCCTCCGAGGAAACTTTTGAAAACAACGCCTCTGAAGGCGACCAGGAACTTTATTGGAATGCCGAAGGAGATGACCCGGAAGAATGGGAAACTCCGGCAGAAAAAACACTTTCCAGCCACCTCCTTGAACAGGCCGGCTGCTTGCCGCTCTCTGAAAAAGATTCCGGACTTTTACGCTGGCTCATCGGCTGCCTCGACAATGACGGATTCCTTCCCGAAAGCTTAGAGGAAATCGCTCAAAGCGCACCTTTCCAAGAAGAAGCAGACCCCGAGGATTGGCGCATTGCTCTCTCCCTCCTGCAAAGCTTCGATCCTCCCGGCATCGGGGCAAAAGATGTCAGCGACTCTTTACTGCTGCAGCTGAAACATTTGCTCAATCGCAAACTCCTTGCCCCCGAGCTTGCAAAACTGACTGAAGAAACGCTTCGGGATCATTTAACGCTTGTCGCAAAGCATCGCTATGACGAGTTAAAGAATAAACTCAGCTGCTCCTCTGAAGAAATCAAATCTGTCCTTGAAGTGATCGGTCGGCTAACACCCAGGCCTGCTGCAGAGTTTTCTGCCGACAAAATAAACTTCGTCATTCCTGAAGTTGCTGTCGCGAAGATTCAGGGACGCTGGACCGTACGGCTGATCAGCCGCTCAGGATCAAAAATTCGCCTGAATGATAGCTACGCCCAAGCCGTTGTCCAAAGCAAAGACAAAGAGACGATGCAGCTTTGGAAAGGACGGCTGACAGAGGCCCGCGAGCTTCTGCACAGTATCGAGCAGCGGGAGAAGACACTGCTGAAAGTGGCTCGGGCGATTCTGGCGCACCAGGAGGCTTTTTTTGATAAAGGTCCTTCAGCCCTGCGTCCTTTGGTGCTCCGCCAAATTGCCGATGAAACCGAGCTGCATGAATCCACGGTCTCCCGTGCGTGCAGCGGCAAGTACCTCATCTGTCCGCTCGGGGTGTTTGAACTGAAATATTTCTTCAGCTCTTCCGTAGGACCTTCGGACAGCGGCGAGGCAGCCTCTGCTGCCGCTGTTAAGGCCGCGCTGAAACGCCTTGTCGACCAAGAGCCAAAGGCCAAACCACTTTCCGATGCAAAAATTGCGTCTGCTCTTGAACAGCAGGGTTTTAGCGTGGCACGACGAACAGTAGCCAAATATCGTGAAGCCCTCGGGATTGCCCCCGCCTCCGAACGAAAAAATCTCGACTAATGCCGATGTGCTTTAGAATGGAAGGCTGTCAAAAGTTAACTCAATTTTATGAACGGTTTGTGCAGTCTGTTAAAACCAGACAATGTGCTGCTCGGGATCTCTCCCAGCAGTAAAAAACGAATCTTTGAACAGGCTTCCCAAACACTGAGCCTGCTCTACGGTCTCGACAAAAAAGAGATTTTCGACGGCTTGTTTGCCCGTGAAAGATTGGGGTCAACCTACCTCGACCACGGGATTGCGCTTCCCCACTGCCGTCTCCCAAACATTAAGGAGCCCTGCTGCCTCTTTGTTAAGCTGCACGGCGAACTTGAGAGCGACCGTCCGGGCGAACCGTCGGTCAGCGCGTTCTTCTTCCTCATTGCCCCGGAAGATGCTGCCAGCGAACATTTAGCCCTTTTAGCTGCCGCGGCCGAAGTTTTTTCCGACGATGCATTGCGTGAAAAACTTTTAACCGCGTCTTCGGCGGATACCTTCTGCGGCGCACTAAGAAGCTGGTGCAGTGTTCAACCATCCGATAAAGTCTAGTTTTCAGAGCCGACATTTATGGCAACCTACCAACAGCTTTTCAACCTTTGCAAAAAGAAGTTCAATATCAGTTGGCTGTACGGTCAGTCACATGCCAACGAAAAGCTTTTCCTGACGGAAAAGGCAAAACAATACCCAACCCTCTGTGTCGGCTTCCTGAACATTATTCATCCTGACCGCCTCCACATTATCGGACCGGCAGAAATAGAATTTTTTAATCAAATTTCGCATGACGCCCGAGTCGGCTTTCTGCAGAAACTTGTCGAAAACAAATCCTTGGGTCTGGTAGTGTGCCTGGATTTAGCTCTTCCGGACGATATGATCCAGCCGCTGATCGATACCAATCTTCCCGTCTTTGGAACCTCAGAGCCGCCTGAAAAGGTCTTGACTTTTGTCCGTCACAACATCGTTAAGCTTCTCGCGCCGAGCTGCTCTATGCACGGCGTCTTCATGGACGTATTCGGCATGGGCATACTGCTCTCCGGCCAAAGCGGCATCGGTAAAAGTGAACTCGGTCTTGAACTCGTCACCCGCGGCCACGGCCTTGTAGCTGACGACGTGGTGGATTTCATTCAAAGAGCGCCCGACTGGGTGGAAGGCTCTGCTCCTGCCCTTTTGGCAAACCTCCTCGAAGTTCGCGGTATCGGACTGCTGGATATCAAAACGATTTTCGGAGAGACTTCAGTACGCAGAAAAATGCGTCTTAACCTCGTCGCCGAACTGAAACAGTTCGATCAAGGAGAGCTGATGGAGCGTCTCCCGGAAACAGAACTCTTTACAGAAGTTCTCGGTCAGCCCATCCGCAAAATGATTATCCCTGTGGGCGGCGGCAGAAACTTGGCCGTCCTCGTTGAAGCAGCCGTGCGCAGTGCTATTCTTCAGCTCAGAGGCATCAATACCATTCAGGAATTTTTTGATCGCCAACGTAAACTCATGGAGCAGGAGGACGGTTTTTAACCGTTAAACGGATATGCAGCTTATTGTCGTCACGGGCCTTTCCGGCAGCGGAAAATCCATTGCATTAAGACAGCTCGAAGACCTCGGCTATTACTGCATCGACAATCTGCCCGGTAACTATTTGGTTCCGGTCGCAGAGCATCTCCATTCTGTCGGCCGAGACCTACTGGCGGTTTCCTTGGATTCCCGCAGCGACGCTTCCATTCCGGAGATTTCGAAAAGCTTCAAAACACTGAAAGAGCATAACGTCGATATCCGAGTTCTCTGCTTGACGGCTTCTACCGATGCGCTCGTCCAAAGATATTCCGAAACTCGTCGTCAGCACCCTTTATCGCAGCGCTCATCCTCAGGCCCGGAAACTTTGGTTGAGGCCATTGAAAAAGAAAGGAAAATGCTGGAACCGTTTGTCGGGTTTTCTCACATCATCGACACAACCGGCATGCTGCCTAATACGCTGAACCACTGGATCCGTAATTTCGTCAGAGCAAAGAAGGGCCGTATCCTCCTGACGTTTGAGTCCTTTGGATTTAAGCGCGGTCTTCCGATGGCGAGCGACCTCGTTTTTGACGTCCGCTGTCTGCCCAACCCTTACTGGGAAGAAGATCTTCGAAAGTACACCGGCAAGGACCAGCCGGTGATTGATTACCTGCGTTCAAAACCCGAAGTTCAGGAAATGATTTCCGATATTCAGAACTTCGTGGAGAAATGGCTCCCGTCTTACGAAGCTCAGAACCGACACTATCTTACGGTCTCGATCGGCTGCACCGGCGGTCAGCACCGCTCCGTCTATATCGCGGAAACATTGGCCCGACACTTTTCCAAGTCATACGAAGGTGTCATCGTTCGCCATCGTACTTTGGACGCCGTCGCCTCCAAGGACTAAAGTACTTCCAGTAGCAGTTTTCGAATAGGGGTAGGGAGCGCCTCTGTCTTTATTTGTTCCTTCGTAAACGCTTTCCACGCAGCGGGAATTTTTGCGGGGATCGGCAGCCGGACGGGATAAATCCTAAGCAGCAGGTGTGTCAGCCGATGCTCAATGGCCGGGAGGACTTCTTCGGATTGCTCTGCCTCTTCGTCCCGAAGCTGAGGAAGGTTCCACAGTCCCTTCCAGTAGCGTTCTGACTTCCTGAGCAAATAAACTTCGTTTCCGTCGGTGTAAACAGCGAGATTCAATATCTCTTCCGGCACCGGGGCCCTGACCTTCTTTACAGGAAATTCCAACTGACTGTCCGTCTGAAAAGCTTTGCAGTCTTGATTGACAGGGCACAAGGCGCACAGAGGTTTTGTCCTGGTGCAAACCGTCGCTCCGAGATCCATCACGGCCTGAGCATAGGTGCGGCCTTCCTTTAGAGGCGTCTTGGAACGCGCATCTGCCCACAGAAGATTTTCAGTCTCGCGTGGTGTCAGACCTTTGCCGATCATGCCGTGGCGTGCCAGTACCCGCTTCACATTTCCATCAAGAATGGCACAGGGCTCGTCTGTTGCGGCGCTTCGAATCGCGGCCGCAGTTGAAACGCCGATACCGGGCAGCGACTCCAGATCCGAAAGTTCAATGGGGAAGCTGCCGTTGAAACGACACTGAACCTCTTTTGCACACTTGTGCAGATTTCTGGCGCGGCTGTAATACCCAAGTCCCGCCCAGAGCTTCATGACCTCTTCCTCCGGCGCTTCGGCGAGATCCTGCACCGTCGGAAACCGTTCTATAAAACGATCGAAATAAGGAATAACGGTCTTTACCTGCGTCTGCTGAAGCATGATTTCCGCAAGCCAGCGGACATAAGGATCATGGCTTTTCTGCCACGGAAGATTGTTTCTACCGTATTTTTTCTGCCAGGCAACTAATCTCTCGGCAAAGCTGCTGTCCATTCAACTTCCTCAAAGCAATGCGTTCGGTCGCACTCAGCATTCCATAACGACTGCAATCTACAACAAAAAACGGTTTTCACGACATTGAGCCGATTGCTCAATGCCGAAAAACCGTCTTCGAATTCTCTCAAAAAATCACTGCTCTTTTTTGAGTTTCCTATCTTCCATAATCAGGTTCAGAAGAATAGCTGCAACAGTTGCTGTTCCGATACCGCCGAGGCCGAATCCGCCGATTTTCAGCGAGAAGTCGCCGGCACCGATGATCAGCGTAACAGCCGTCACAATCAGATTCTTGCTGGAAGCCAGATCGATCTGGTTTTCAATCATGATCCGCACACCGGCGGCGGCAATGAAACCGAAAACAATCACGGAAACGGCACCCAGCAGCGGTCCGGGAATCGTTTGTATCAAGGCACCGAACTTCGGTGAGAAGCTGAGCATAATGGCAAAGCAGCCTGCAACCGGGAAGATCAGCGTGGAATAAACCCGAGTCGCAGCCATCACACCGATATTTTCACCGTAGGTCGTCACACCGGGACCGCCGACAAAACCGGCAAGGATCGTCGCCAAACCGTCCCCGAAGAAGCTGCGCCCGATATACGGGTCGAGGTTGCGGTGCGTCATCACGTTAACGGCTTTGATATGACCGAGGTTTTCAGCGATCAGGATCACAACTACCGGCACGATCAGGATCATGGCTTCCGGCTGGAAAACCGGAGCGGAGAAATTGGGAACTCCGACCCAGCTGGCATTAATCAGCGGCTGGAAGTCAATCGGCTTGCCCAGAGCCATCACATTGGTGAGCAGCCAGTAAAGAATATAGGCAATCACAATGCCCACGAGAATCAGCAGCTTCTGCAGGAATCCTCGAAGGTAAACCGCGACAAAACCCATGATCAGGACCGCTGCAGCCGCATACCACTGCTCAAAGTTGGTGGCACCCATGCCTTTAACGGCAACCGGAGCTAGGTTCAAACCGATCGTCATCACAATGGCGCCGGTCACAACCGGAGGCATCAGACGTTCAATCCAGCCCACGCCGGTCCACATTACGATAAGACCCACAATTGCGTATACCACGCCGCAGGCAATCACACCGCCCATAGCGATCGGTATGTTGGGGTTAGGCCCTGTACCGGCATATCCTGTGGCCGCGATGACCACGCCGATAAAAGCAAAGCTCGAGCCCAAGTAACTCGGAACTCGACCGCCGACAATTAAGAAGAATAAAAGCGTTCCGACGCCGCTCATGAAGATCGCGACATTGGGATCCAAACCCATAATCAACGGCGCGAGCACCGTGGAACCGAACATGATGACGACGTGTTGGATGCCCATTGCCAGGGTTTGGCCAAGAGGGAGTGTTTCATCAGGCGCAATTGTGCCTTCCGTCTTGACTTTCCAACGTGGAAAGTAGTTTTGTGTCATTTGGAGCGTATCTAGGAATTAATCCTGATAATTCTAGTAGCTCAATTAGTTAAATTTCGTTCACAAACCCTCACTTTTTCATTCGTTGACATTTGAATCTCCATCCTTTGATCTACAATTCTCGGCTACAGATAAGTATAGGATTCTGAACAAAATGGCTTTGTTAAGTCCGCAGGCACAGAAACAAGTAAGAAGACGAAGAACCTTCGCAATCATCTCTCACCCTGACGCGGGTAAAACCACATTAACGGAAAAGCTTCTGCTTTTCGGCGGAGCGATTCAGATGGCCGGAGCCGTGAAAGGCAGAAAGGCGGGCCGTCATGCAACCAGTGACTGGATGGAAGTTGAAAAGCAGCGCGGTATTTCCGTCACAAGCTCGGTGATGCAGTTTGAATACAACGATCATGTCATCAACTTACTGGATACCCCGGGACACGAAGACTTCTCGGAAGACACCTACCGCGTCTTAACGGCGGTGGACTGCGCCGTCATGGTCATCGATGCCGCCAAGGGCGTGGAAGCACAAACCATCAAACTGCTCGAAGTCTGCCGTATGCGCAAGACTCCGATCATTACGTTCATCAACAAACTCGACCGAGAAGTTCAGGATCCGATTGATTTGCTCGGCGAGATTGAAAATGTTCTGAAGATCGACTGTGCTCCGATCACCTGGCCTGTCGGCATGGGCAAAACATTCCGCGGTGTCTTTTCCCTGCTCGATAATCGCATGAAGCGCTTCACGCCGGGCGGAGAAAAGCTCTCCGACGACGTTGAAGTAATCGAAGGACTCGACAATCCTCGCCTCGACGAACTCTTCCCGCTGGAAATGGATTATGTTCGCGAAAGCATCGAACTGATTCAAGGCGCCAGTGAGCCGTTCTCTCTTGAACGATTCTTGGAAGGCTCTCAGACGCCGGTATTCTTCGGTTCCGGTGTCAATAACTTCGGCGTTGAGGACGTGCTGAATGCCCTGGTGAATTGGGCCCCGACACCTCAGCCTCGCGACGCAGGAAAACGGATGGTAGAACCCGATGAGGCCAAGTTCTCCGGCTTTGTGTTCAAGATTCAGGCCAACATGGATCCGAAGCACCGCGACCGTATCGCATTCTTCCGCGTCTGCTCCGGCGAATACCAGCCGGGTATGAAAGTATTCCATGTCCGCGAAGGCAAAGAGATGAAGATCCCGAACGCCCTCACCTTCATGGCCAACGACCGCGTGCTGATGACCGATGCCGTTGCCGGCGACATCATCGGTATCTACAACCACGGTCAGCTCCACATCGGCGATACGCTCACGCAGGGCGAAGTGCTCGGCTTTACCGGCATCCCATACTTCGCTCCGGAACTCTTCCGCAGTGCTCGTCCGAAAGATCCTTTCAAAGCCAAACAGCTTCATAAGGGTCTGAAAGAACTCGGCGAAGAAGGCGCGATTCAGGTCTTTGAAGATGAACTCGGTAACCTTTACCTCGGCGCTGTCGGCCAGCTTCAGTTCGAAATCGTGGCTCAGCGCCTGGCAACGGAATACAACGTTGACGCAATCTACGAAAACACGCCCGTTTCTACGGCTCGCTGGGTGACCTACCCCGATGAGCAAACCCGTAAGGATTTTGAGAAGGAACAGGGAATGCGTTTAGCTAAGGATGCAGACGGCAACACCGTTTACCTTGCCACCAGCATCTACAACCTGCAGACAACGCAGAAACATTGGCCTCAGGTCGCCTTCCACGTTACCCGTGAACACGGCCAAAAACTAAAACACACAGACGTCGATCTCGACATCTAAAGATGAGAGAGCCCGGAAATCCGGGCTCTTCGTTTAGTTGTCTTGCATTGGCGACATAGCGCGACCCATGATTCCGTGTAAATAAGAAATCAGAACGCCGTAGTTAACAATCGGCACGCCTGCCTCGGCGCATTTTCTCTGGCGGCTCAGCATAGCTCGGCGGTTAATCATGCAGGCTCCGCAGTGAATAACAAGCTGGTACGCTGAAACGTCTTCCGGGAAAGAATCTCCCGTATACCATTCATAGTCCAGCTCGCCGCCGACTTTCTTATTCAGCCAAGCCGGAATCTTGACTCTGCCGATATCCTCTGCCTGACAAACATGAGTACAGGCCTCGGCTATCAAAACCTTATCGCCCGGCTTCAAATTCTCCACGGCTTTGGCGCCGGCGGCTAATCCGCTTAAATTGCCCTTTTGACGCGCCATGAGAATAGAAAAAGATGTGAGCGGAATTTCTTTGGGTACAGCGCGATCAGCCTTTGCAAAGACCTGGCTGTCCGTAACCACCAATGCAGGCGGTTCTTTAAGGTTTACAAGCTGCTCGGCGAGCTGATTTTCCTTGACAACAACTGCCTTGGCATTGGCGTCCAAAATATCCCGTATAGCGTGCACCTGGGGAAGAATGATTCGACCCTTGGGTGCCGCTGTGTCAATGGGAACGCAAAGTACGACGGTATCGCCTTCTTTGACAAGATCCCGAAGCATGGGACCGTCTTCGAAAGCTTCCGGTGCTGTTTTGACGATAAGCGAGCGCAGATCATCAATGCCTTTTTTCTCCAGCGCGCTGATTGGGACGACTTTTTCTCCGAAAACTTTTTCCAAGGCAGCAATCCGCTCGGCAGGATCGGCAACCGTTTCAATCTTGTTGGCTGCGAGGATGTAGGCCGTTCCCAGTTTTTTAAACTCAGAAACTAAGGATCGTTCAAAGTCAGAAACGTCATTGACCGCGTCAATCACAATGACCGCGACATCGGTCTTAGTCATGACTTCTTTAGTTTTGCCGATCCTAAGTTTGCCCAGATCTCCGATATCGTCGATGCCGGCGGTATCAATGATCATCACCGGCCCCAGAGGCAGGATTTCCATCGCTTTAAACACCGGATCTGTGGTCGTGCCGGCAACGTCGCTGACAAGCGCAATGTTTTGTTTGGTCAGCGCGTTGATCACACTCGACTTCCCGGCGTTCCTTCGTCCGAAAATTCCGATATGAACACGCATACCTTTGGGGGTCTGATTCATTTCCGCCATAAAAAATTCCTCTGTTTTCCGTGATTCTACGATGTACAGCCGACAAAAAAGGGAGCCGAAGCCCCCTCTTTTTATTCAGCGGTCAAGGATTATTTTTCAACAACTTTGACGACGTCACGTTTGACCCATGTCGGAGCGTGATGTTCAGCGGCTTCGTAAGAGATGTCGCCGGAACCGATTCTCCAAATGCCCTTGAAATGTTCCATGGACAGGAGAGCCAGAGGAATATGAGCGCATGTAACCATAGCGGTAACAATGAAGCTGCCCCAAACGTGAGTGATGAAGAGCCAGTAGAAAACGGTCTTGCCAAGGAGGGGAGCACCCAACCAAAGCAGCCAGCCGGTAGCGATCAGGTAAACAACAGCTGCGAGGAAAATAAGATAGCTCATCTTCTGGCCGCCGTTGTAACGACCCTGCGGCGGAACTTCAACCGGTCCGAACGGGATCTTGAAGAAACGACGCGGATAACCGCCGAAATTTCTGAACCACATAATAGTGTTTTTGTCCCACTCAAGAAGATTCTTAAGGGTCACGGCAAAACGTTCGGGAGCGAAGAGAACATAGCCCACGAAGTTAAGGGTGAAGAGAGCACCCAGCCAGAGGTGCCAAACCATCATGAGGTTAGCGGTTTCATCGGAAATATCGCCCATCCAATGGCCGAAATAAACGATGGCACCGGTGATGACTAAGGCGTACCAGCAAATTGCATTGATGGAGTGGAAAACCTTGTCGGAAGTGTGGAAGCGCAGAATTCTTGCGCCTTTCATTTCGGGATTAGACATGTTCTGCCTCCGTCATAGCCAGCTGGGAGCGGGGATAGTAATGGGTATGGTTAAGCTTGTACATCTCGCCTTCGACGGGTTTGCCGTTCATGTCTTTGTAGACCTGCCAGCAGACGTCGTTCTGGTGAGAAGAAGTCAGATTGATCTTCTGCAGACGCTTGTCATCTGCATACAGACCGTTCTGTCTGTCGAGAATAACCTTATTGCGGGAAGTGATCAGCTGAGTGATCACAGCGCCGGCGCCGGCAACTAAAACAGCGCAGAGACCGATGACTTTCAAGAAGCCGCGGCGCCCCAACATGGCAGGAACGTCGCGTTCGGTATATTGATATTTACTCATTTCTAATTCCTACCTTGTTAGAGTTTGACAGGAAGCGGAGTTGTCGGAGCAAGCCAGGAAGAACCGGCGCCCTGCAGAGGCTGACCGCCGCCGTTGACGCAGCCGCCCGGGCAGTTCATCACTTCGATGAAGTGCCAGCGATCCTTGTCTTCGTTGATGATCTTCATGACATTCTTCAGATCCTGAAGAGCGCCGTTAACGACAGCAACGCGAAGTTCGAAAATCTTGCCGCCCTGAGCCTTCAAGGGAATAGGCACAGTAGCTTCAACCAAAGAGTTGTTCAGGCCGCGGACGCTGATGATGTCCGGGTTCTTCAGTTCTTCGCCGGCCAGAAGTGCATAGGCCGTACGGAGAGCAGCTTCCATCACGCCGCCGGAGCAGCCGAAGATCGTGCCGGCACCGGTGTATTTTTCGGTCGGCTTAACTTCGTGTGTAGTCGGCATCTTGAGCGGATCGATACCGAGACGACGGAAGACTTCAGCGATGTCACGAGTTGTGAGGCTGTAGTCGATGTCCGGGAAGACGGGAGAGTCTTTCGGAATAACGTTGTGTTCAACGTTCCACTTCCAGGCGTCGATGAATTCAGGACGGCTGGCTTCGAAAATCTTAGCGGTACAAGGAGTAATGGAAACGATGCAGACATCGCGCGGATCCTTGTTCCAAACGTGCTTGGCAGCCCAGGTCTTACCTAAAGCTCCGCCCATCTGAATCGGGCTCTTTGTTGTGGAAACATGGGGAATCGCAGAAGCGAAGTTAATTTCCATGTTTCTGACCCAGCCGGGGCAGCAGCTGGTAAAGTGAGGCAGCGGATGGTGAGCCATCATGTTGACTTCAGGGCTTCTTTCGCCCAGGCACCAGTAGCGAACCTTCTTAATGAATTCCGTACCTTCTTCCAGAATTGTCTGGTCGGCAGTCTGGTTCACGTCGTAAACAGTGAAGCCGGCCTTTTCCAGGGCATTAAGCATCTGATCGGTGCAGAGATCGCCGGGTTTGCCGCCGAATTCTTCAGCTAAAGCAACGCGAACAGCAGGAGAAGGATGAGCGACCACGAATTTCTTCGGATCTTTAAGAGCTGCGATGACGTCGTCGACGAAGCTCATCTGTTCAATGGCGCCGAACGGGCAGGCGCTTAAGCACTGACCGCAGCTGACGCATGCATCGTCGCGAATTTTGTGAATGGCGCCTAAACCGCCGGAAATGGCATCAACCGGGCAGAACTTGCGGCAAGTGTCGCAGCCGACGCAGTTGTCTTTGTTGATGTGGATAATTCCGCGAAGTTCGCCTTTGCGGAAATTTCCCTGAAACGCGGGACCGTCTTCTCCGCGACAGCCTTGAGGCGGTCGGAAGGTAACAACATCCATAGTAGACATTACTCAACTCCAGAGCTTGAAATGGAAATTTAAAGAGACAGTTTCGGATAAAAATATATTTAGTAAATCGCATGCGCGAAGTCCCGAGTCTCCTTACGGAGCGCAGTTTACGATGTTGTTACAGATTTCTCAACGGCCTCTATCCTTTTGTCTTAAGTGAAAACCTCTAAATAATGAGGACAAATGAAAACAGTTGTAAGCATAAGCCCCGTGAATACGGGGCTCGTGAATTTTCTCCTACATGTCGGCTTCTTTAAGTGGTTTCCTTAACTCCGCCCGGATATTATCCATCGCAGAGTAGAAATCCTTCATCATCACGAGGCCGAGCAGCTTGCCTTTATCGGTCACAATAAAGCGATCATGATCTTCCGGATTCTCTTTAATCGCCCCCACAAGTTTCAAGGCAAGAACTTCCTTAAACAACGCACGATCCAGATCAACACCGTGAACGTCCTTAAAGTATTTACGACTGATTCGGCCGGCAAACAGCTGCAGCAGGAGACGATATTGGAGAATGCTGCGTTTGCCGAAGACCTTTCTTCTCTCTACCCCGTTATTTCCCGATCCGATGCGTTCGTTGTAGCGGCGAAGTGAGAAAGTGTTGACGTAAAGCGAGTCGCCCAAGAAACTAAAAGCACCCGAACCGACGCCCAGATATTCATCGTTATCAATGACATACTCATCAAAGCCTTCATTATTGGACTTTCCGAATGCCCAAGAGGAAAGCTGTGTGTACTCTTCTGTCAGCATGTCGAGAATCATGCGGTACTGACCCGCCATCACATCGTGGGGTGCAGCAATAGAGTCTTTAACACTGCGCTTTGTCTGACTCGTCACCATCAGCGGATAAGTCGTAATCTGGCGGGGAGAGAGCTTCAGCAGTGTCTCCAGATCGCGCTGAAGAATTTCATCGGTCTGGCCTCGGAATCCGAAGATCATGTCGACGTTGCAGATCGGGAAAAGTTCCTGCGCTTTTGCAATGTTTTCAAAGACTTCCTGACCGGTTCCGAATTTATCGCGCTCGGTCATTTTCAGAATGCCGTCATCAAAGCTCTGAACGCCGATCGACATGCGGTCCACCAGACCTTCAAGCATGTGAATTTGCGGATCCCCCATGATCTGAGGATCTGTTTCGACAGAGACTTCCTTGATGGAGGGAAACAACTTTTTAGCCAGCTCCAGCGTTTTGGCCAACTCGTCCATCAGCACTGTGGTCGTGCCGCCGCCGACGTACATCGACGTAAAGTCATAACCCATGGCATGAACGGCCTCCATCTCTTTGCGCAGATTCACAAAGTATTCGCGGGCCTTGTATCCTTTGAAAAGGAATCGATGGAAGGTGCAATAGGAACAAAGCGTTTTACAGAAAGGAATATGCGCATACAGCATATATTTATGGCCTTCCTGCGGAAGCGGAAACTTCTCAAGAACACAGCGGTCAAGCGTTAAGTCCCGATCCAGATAGTACTGCATCACCGCTTCGGTACTCTGCAGCATCCACTTCGGCGCAATCGCCTCCGACTTTCCATGCTTGATGTTGCCTTTATAGGCATTGCGAATAGTTTCGGTGGAACGTTCTTCCATTGTTTCTATCAGTGTTATTTTGTAGACAGAAGGTCGATTATACGGAGGTCTCTTTTAGATACGGCTCTTCTTTGCGCCTTTATACATCTCTTCGATCAGGTGTCCGTACCTGGCCTGCATCGGAGAACGCTTAAGCTTCAAGGTCGGCGTGAGAAGTCCGTTATCAATTGTCCACTCGTCCAAAGTGAGCGCAATGTTTTTGGGCACAGCGTAGGCCGGGAATGTGCGGCACGCTTTCTTGACCATTTCCAGCACCTTCTTGCGCACGACAGGTGCATGAATAGATTCCGGGTCCTTCGGATCAGCACCCTGCTCTGCAGCAAATTTTTTCCACAAAGTCGGATCTAAAGAAATCAGCACGGCAATGTAAGGCATTCCGTCGCCGACCGCATAAGTCTGGCGGAAAAGCGGTATCGTTTCCAGTGCACTTTCAATATCTACGGGAGAAATTTTTTCGCCCGTAGAAGTCACCAGAATCTCTTTGATTCTTCCGACAATCTTCAGACGACCTTCTCCATCATAGGCTCCCTGGTCTCCCGTCTTCAGCCAGCCGTCTTCAGTAAAGGCATTCTTCGTATCTTTTTCCCGATTCCAGTAGCCTTTCATGACGAGGTCGCCCTTGATCTGAATTTCTTCCCGCTCACCTAGTCGAATCGACACATCTTTCAGAGCACGGCCGACAGTGGCCGGATCGTTATCGGTCACATTATTCCCGCTGATGATCGGGGATGTCTCGGTCATGCCGTAGCCTTGAATGACCGGAAGGCCCAGTCCGCAGAAAACCTTAGCAGCCTCAGGGTTAAGAGAAGCACCGCCGCTGATGGCCACACGCAGCCTTCCGCCGAACTGGGACTTCAGTTTTTCCGATATCTGCTTGCCGACCGTCGCATTGACCAAACCGTCAAACACCGAACCTTGGGATCCGGCCGCCCTTATCGAATTTTTTCTGCAGAAATTCTGCCATCCTGCGTTAACGGCCATATGGAACAACGCCGCCTGGATTTTGCCTTTCTTGGCAAGCGCGTCATTCAGCTTGGCGTAGATACGCTCATAGACTCTCGGGACAGAAATCAAAACATTGGGCTTCGCAATCTTGAAGTCTTCTGCAAGGTATTGGAGAGAGCGGTTAAATACAATTGTTGAACCTGTCGCTAACGCCAGATAATAACCTGCCGTTCTTTCAAACATGTGAGACAGCGGAAGGAACGAAAGGAATATGTCGCCTATCTCCGGCTTAACATGAGCGAGAGTTGAACGGACGTTGCTTGTGATGTTTTTATGAGTGAGCATCACGCCTTTGGGCTTACCGGTCGTCCCCGATGTATAAACAATGCAAGCCAAATCGTCGACCTTAGGCTGCTCGGGCAGAAGAATGTCTTTGGGCGCTCCCATGAGCCATTCTTTTACTCCTTGAGTGAGCCCTGTCGCTTCTGTCAGCTCTTCTGTGATAATGACTTTTTTAATCGCAGAAAGGTCAAACCCGGCCTCCTGGATTTTTTCCCATTTGGACTTCTTGTCCGTCACCAAAACGGATGCACCGCAGTCTTGGAGAATGAAAGCGCTCGAGGCAGGGGTGTCAATCGCGTGAAGAGGAACCGGCACGAGAGAGTTGGCCATGGCCGCCTGATCGAAACATACGGCGTTCACACCGTTGGGCAGAAGCATCGCGACACGGTCTCCCCTGTTCAGCCCCAAATCAGCAAACGCTCTCTGCCAATTTTTTACTTTCTCGCCAAGCTCTTTGTACGTGACTGAGACCCACTCTTTTGTTGCCCGATTAAATTCTCTCAGTGCTTCGTCCGACGGTCCTTTCAGAACACGATTCTGAAAGAAATCACAAAGTGTGCTTAAGCTGTTGAGTGCCTCAGCTCGTTGTTCTTTCGTTTCAGTCAACTCTCTCTCCACATAAATATCCCATAGTACTTTCAGCGTAAAGCTGAAATTCTATTGAAAACGATCGAAATTTTAGGTGTTTTCACTAATGAAAAAGCCTTCGCCGGTTAGGAACGAAGGCTTTGAACTTCTGCGATTAAATCAAGGCATAACGCGGGCTTCCCAGCCGCTGGTGCACTCCGTCACGTAAGGATAAAAATTCTTACTGGCCTGGCACCAGTACATCGTCTTACCCGGAATCGCTGCTGAGGTGACGACAGGAGCCGTCACAACCGGAGCTGCGACTACAGGCGCGGTGACAACCGGCGCCGTCACCACAGGCGCAGTAACAACCGGAGCTGTCACGACCGGGGCGGTATACGTCGGAAGCGTATAAGTCGGAGCGGCGTACGTCGGCGCTACATAGGAAGGCGCCACATATGTCGGAGCTGTATAGGTCGGGGTCGTGGCGTTTGTGATCGCATTGGCCAATCCCATGCCTAGGCCGAGCACCAGTGTTCCGCCAAGGACGTCTCTTCCGAAATCGTGCCATCGATTATGGTGATGATAACGCGGCGGAGGCGGTCCGCCCCAGCCGGGCCCTCGGAAACCGGGTCCGGGTCCGAATCCCGGTCCTCCGGACGGAGGTCCGGGAGGACGGGCGTCAACAGCTGTACAAACAGCCAGACCTAAAGCTGCTAAGCAGGCTGCAGTTCTTATTAATTTCATTCTCATCGCAAGAACCTCTCAATTGTGTTCTTACGTTTATTTTGACTGCTTAGAAATCCTTTGGGAAGACTTTTAATCGCCCAAAAAAACTAATTTGCAAGCGATTGTTTTTCTTCCAGCTCTTCCCACAAGGCGTACTTCTCTTCGAGCTCTTTAGAAATTTTCTGCATCTCATCGCCGTCAGCCCGAATTTGCTCGGGCGCTTTGCTGCCGTAGGACGGCTGCTGCATGAGCTCTACAAGTTCATTCTGACGATTTTCCAATGCCTCTATCTGTCCGGGGAGTTCCTGGAGGAGTTTATTTTCTTTGTAGCTGAGACCGGGCTTTGCGTTCCGACGCCTCGTCTTCTGCGACTTATCGACTTGAGCTGCAGCCTCTGCTGCGGCAGCTGTCTCCGCGGCTTTCTGCTCTTCTTTTTCTCTCTTGTCCCGCCACTTGAGCCATTCCTCATAGCCGCCGACATAAGAGGTCCAAACACCGTCTTTATCCGGAGCAATCGTTAACGTCGCGACGTTATCCATAAACGAGCGGTCGTGTGTCACCAATAAAACCGTTCCCGGATATTCCGCCAGCGTCGCCTCAAGCATTTCGATTGATTCGATGTCCAAATCGTTAGTCGGTTCGTCCATCACGAGCAAATTGGCCGGCTTTGCGAAAAGTTTTGCCAGCAGCAGGCGATTCCTTTCTCCGCCCGACAGGCTGGATACCTTCACGTTGACACGATGCGGCGGAAACAGGAATTCGCCAAGGTATCCGATCACGTGCTTTCGGACGCCGCCGACTTCTACCCAGTCAGAGCCGGGAGAGACGGTTTCCTGCAGCGTCTTGGTCGGGTCAAGCTCGCTGCGCAGCTGATCGAAATAGGCAATTTGCAGATTCGTCCCTAGTTTCACGGTACCGGAGTCCGGCTGCATCTGCCCCAAAATAATTTTAATCAGCGTGCTCTTACCGACGCCGTTAGGACCGAGCAAGCCCAGCTTGTCACCGCGCATCACGCGAAGCGTTAAATCTTTAATCAGGCAGCGGTCGCCGAAACTCTTACTGACACCCACGAGCTCGGCCACGACTTTGCCGCTTCTCTCTCCGGCGTCCAAGTTAAGATCGATTTTGCCGATCCGATCTCGTCTTTGCTCACGTTCAATACGCATTTGCTCCAGACGTCTGACGCGACCCTCGTTTCGTGTGCGGCGCGCCTCGATGCCGCGGCGAATCCAGGCTTCTTCCTGAGTCCAAACCTTATCAAAATCAGCCCTTGCCTTGTCTTCCGCAGCTAATTCCTCTTCTTTTCTCCGCTGATAGGCTTCAAAAGAGCCCGGATAGCTGCGAACTACGCCGCGATCCAGCTCCCAAATCGTATCGACGATCCGATTAAGAAACGCACGGTCATGAGTAATCGTCACGAAAGAGCGAGACTTTTTGAATTCGTTCAGAATGATATTTTCGAGCTGACGGATCGCGTCAATGTCCAAATGGTTCGTCGGCTCATCTAATAGAAGAAGATCTGCATCCAATGCAAAGGCAAGAGCCAGAGCGGCCTTCTTCTTCTCACCGCCGGAAGCCTTCTTCAAGTCGAGATTTTCGTCCAGCCCGAATTTATGGAGGAACTCGGACAAGCGGCTTTGAATCTGCCAGCGCATTTTTTCATCCGGCAGTTCATCCAGCTTGCCTCTAAGTACTAACGAATCCATGACGGTCGGCGCTTCCGGAAAGTACGGCTCCTGCTCTACGTAAACGGCATGCAGGCCGTTCTGTGTATGAAGTTCTCCGCCGTCGAGTTTTTCTATGCCTGCAAGAACTTTAAGCAAAGAGCTCTTGCCGGTACCGTTGCGGCCGATCAAACCAATTCTCTGTCCCGGTTCCACCGCGAGGTCAGCATTATCCAGAAGCGGTTTGTCTCCCCAGGCCAGATGGCCCTCCATCATCGTCACAAAACTCATAGACCGGCCTCCTCCGCGCTTTCCGTAAACTGCACTAAATCTTCCTCGGAGGTTTTCCCCGTCTTATTAGGGCTGACGACTGTTTTTACAAGCTCTCGCTTCACTTTGCTTCCGTTGTCCTTGTCAAAACTTAGGCGTCCGGTTAGTCCATTCGGCACTTCGATGCGGCGAGCCCAGTCGATCCACTTTGTACCTAACTGCCAGGCATCCACACCGACAGAAAACATTTGCAGCTCTTCCGGAGAGAGATTTTCTCTGTCACCCTTGTATTGGGCCACCAAAGTACTCGCATTCTCTTCTGCCGGGATTTCTAACGTGATCATGCCGTTTAGGTCGTTCGCCTGTGTTTTAGCGAGCATCGAATCTTTTTGATGCATGGGGTTTGTGTAACTCGTCCCGAAAACCGGAAGCTCCGGCGGCAAATATGGACGAAGCAGACTGGCATTCTGAGCGTTCATGGCAAAAAAGACGCCCCGGAAGGCCTTACCCCGCATTTCCTGACGAAGATAAGCAATTTGATCGGAAGAAATATGGCGCCTTTCTGCTCCTGCCCCTGCTTTGATCAGAGCCGCCTCCATGGCTCTTGCCAGACGCTCGTCATAAGGATCCTGAGTCGTGAGAATCACAAAATTATTGGCTGCCAGATCGGTCTTTTGAGCAGTGTTTTCCACTGCGATCTTCGCAAGCTGATCGACTTCGCTCTCAGCGGAAATATCGATACTTAAAAATAATTCCGGCGCTGTTTCTCCTGACGGACGATTGATCGCTACGACCGGAAGAGGAAGATAAGGCATTTCAGATATGGTTTGAACAGCATCCCGTGAGACAGGACCGATAGCCAGTACCGCCCCGTCATCCGCAGCTTTCTTTAAAACCGCACCGGCATCCTGCGGACTGCTCAATTCATACTGAATCAATTCACAGGCACCTGATGCGGTTGCCTCGCGGCTCGCTGCGAGAATTCCCTGCTGAATAGGAGCAGCCGCTTCGGACAGAACGGATCCTTTAGGGGATACAATCAGAGCGATTTTAGTTTTGTTCTGCGATTGAACCTGCGCATCCGTTGTCGGCCCGATCTCGGAATGCTGAGCCGCCGCAGTCGTGACTGCGGCTGCCGTAATAAGGCCCAGAGATACGCGACACAAAATTCTGTTTACCAACGAGGTCAAGATGGACTCCCGAAAATTCCTCTACGACAATAATGAACTGTTCCAAAGCATCTTGCTTCCCTCCCAGGATCTGCCTGCCTCTGCACTTTATGTCGTCGGTCTTCCGATCGGGAATCTCGGCGATATTACCCTCAGGGCGCTTTGGGTTCTCAGCAAGGCAGACTGTATTGCCGCTGAAGACACTCGGGAAACTAGAAAACTTTTGGAGAAGTTTAATATAGAGTCGCACTTGTTCCCTGTCCATCAGCATAACGAGCACGAGGGGGCAGAAAAGGTTTTGACATATCTGGCCGAAGGTAAGAGAGTGGCGCTGGTTACGGATGCCGGCACCCCGGCGGTTTCGGATCCCGGAACCAAGGTTGTCGCCGACGTCAGAGAGCACGGTTATCGAGTCATTCCCATCCCCGGAGCCAGCGCTTCGGTAACAGCGGTTTCCGCTGCGGGGATGGCGCCTGAGGGCTTCACCTTCCACGGCTTTTTAAACGGCGGAAAGAAAGAACGTGCAGCTGAGCTTCAGAAGTTGATTAATAGCGGCCGCATTTTTATTCTGTACGAAGCGCCTCACCGATTAGAGAAATTAATAGATGAGCTCAGCGAGGCCGTCCCGGCTGATCGAAAAATCACAATTGCCCGAGAGCTCACGAAAAAATTCGAACAAATTGATAGTCTTTATTCTCCTGATTTACACGAATGGTTATCTCACAATCCTCCCAAGGGAGAATATGTGATTGTCGTCGACGCCGCTTCAGCCTCAACGGAAGAGACGCTAACGGAAGAAGACAGGCAATGGATAGACGAATTGATCCCGCTTCTTCCGGCCGGACAGCTCTCCTCAATCGCAAGTAAAATTTCCCGCTTTCCCAAAAAAATCATTTACAACTACATAGTCAGCAAGAAAAATTCACAAGCCACTGTGGATTAACAATTTGCCTCATCGGGAGTATCAACGTGTCAAACAGCAAAAAACAGAAAGATCAAAGCGATCTGGTCAATGAGAAGGTTGAAGTCAGCCCCGTCTCTGAGTCTGACGCTGCAGCCTCAAAAGAAGAGGACCCTTTCCACACTGCCGTGGAATCGATTACTTCTTCCCCCGTTACCTCGGAAAAAGAAGCCGAAGAGTACGTCTCCAATCAAACCTTCGCAGCTGCCAATGAGCATGAGATGCAGGCTTTAATCTCCATTCTCGAGGGCGAGGCTCCTGCTGACCGCAAAGCTATCCTGAAGGCCCTGGTTCAGCGTGAAAAATTAAAAGAAGGCGCCGGTAAAAAAACAGACGTTAATGAAAACGAATTAAACGAAGATTGGAAACACGGCGGTTATCCTTATAAGAACCGAATGAGCCGTAAGATTTACGAAAAAGAAAAGTATCTTCTTCAGGTCGAACTTCTCAAGCTTCAAAACTGGGTTAAAGAAACCGGACAAAAAGTTGTCATCCTGTTCGAAGGCCGCGATGCTGCCGGAAAGGGCGGAACCATCCGTCGCTTTATGGAACATCTCAATCCTCGCGGAGCCCGCGTGGTTGCCTTGGAAAAACCGACCCAGCGCGAGCTCGGCGAATGGTACTTCCAGCGTTACGTAAAACACCTGCCCACCGCCGGTGAAATCGTATTGTTCGACCGTTCTTGGTACAACCGAGCCGGCGTCGAGCGTGTCATGGGTTTCTGCACCGATGATCAGTATCTGGAATTCATGCGCGAGTGCCCTGAATTCGAACGCTTCCTGACCCGCAGCAGAATCTACCTGATCAAATTCTGGTTCTCCGTCAGCCGCAAAGAACAGAGAAGACGCTTCAAGGAACGTCAGGTTCACCCGCTCAAGCGCTGGAAACTGTCTCCGATCGATATGGCTTCCCTCGACAAATGGGATGACTACACCAAGGCAAAAGAAGCCATGTTCCTCAACACGGACACTGTGGCAGCACCTTGGACCGTCATTAAGAGCGACGATAAAAAGCGTGCCCGCCTGAACGCCATGCGTTATGTTCTTCAGTCTCTGCCTTATACCGGCAAAGATATGAATGCAATCGGCGCTATTGATCCGCTGATCCTTGGCCGTGCCAACACGATCTATGAAAAGGGCGAACACAGCGACATTCTTCTTCAGCTGAGTACCCATCTCGCAGAAAAAAATTCTGAGACAAAGAAGAAAGCGAAATAAATCTGCTGCTTAAGCGGCGCAGAGACGCCAAAGGCCGCAATCGCGGCCTTTTGGTTTTTCCGGAGACGGACTTCTAGAACTGAAGTTTGTACGTTCCCATGGTCTCTGCCATTTGAACGACACGGCCGTCAATGGCATTAAACACGTCCTTAAGTTCCGGCGGTTCGTTGAAGCTGAGGACCGTATCAACCGCAAATACTTTGAAGAAGTAACGGTGTGTTCCGATCGGAGGCTTCGGACCGATGTAGCCCACAGTGCCTCTGCCGTTTACGCCTTCGCAGGAGCCGGGGAAAAGACTTTCAAGGTCTGCGCCTTCCGGGATGGAAAGCTGCTGAGCCGGAAGATTGTAGGCCACCCAGTGGACAAAAGTCAGCTTCGGAGCCTCAGGATCCGGCGCGTCCGGATCGACACATACCAGCACTAAAGACTGTGTGCCTTTGGGAATATTGGTGATATCCAGCGGAGGAGACATGTCGCTTCCCTGCTGAGTAAATTCTTTCGGGATCGGTGCCCCCGTCGCAAATGCCGGAGACTGAATTTCAAGTTTCTCCATCCCTCTTTTCCCTCTTAAGGTCTTTCGGACTGTTCTCTAGTCTTAGAAGATTTAATCGCGCGAACAATGCTGTCGAGCTGCTCGGAAATTTCTTCAACGATATTGTTTGCGGTTACGATGCCGCACAACTTACCTTCGCTGTCTACAACCGGCAGTCTGCGAATACCCTGTTCGCGCATTCTTGCCAAAGCATCAACTACGGTTTCATCGGCGCCGGCAGTGCAAACAGGCGAGGACATAACATCCTCAACCTTGAGTCCCTTCGGATCTTTCTCTAATGCCACGACTTCAATGCAAATATCACGATCGGTGATCATTCCGACCGGCTGTCTTTCATCATTAATGACAACCAGACTTCCTACATGAAGAGCTCGCATGGCTTTAGAACAATCCAAAACAGAAGTTCCCAGCGGAATTGTGGCAACTGTATGTACTGACAAATCGATAATTTTGATAGAACGAGCTCTCATCTATACCTCTTGCTAAAACCTATTGCCCATACGCTATGTATTTGATCTTTATAAGGGTTCGGGCACTCACCCTCAACACGGTATCATACCAAACCAAAGCGGCCCAAAAGCCCTGCCGGACCGCTCGAAAACACAGATCTCCGCGCTAAGCTTCCTCCGATGTTTCAGGAGAGAGGCGCTCTTTTTCGAGGTCCTTAAAGTCAAAAAGTGTCTGATCCAGTAAATGTGACGGAGCGACCCGGGTCAAGCTGCGGAAAATGTTCTCTACTCTTCCCGGCGTCTCTCGATCCATCCTTTGAATGATTTCTTTCATTTCACGGCGGCAGACGTCATCAGCCCCACATAATTTGGGGATCACATCGTAGCCTTTGATGCGGCACCAGCGGGCCAAATCTTTCTCGCGCAAATACACGAGCGGACGAATCACAATGTGCTCTTTGGCATCGCTCAACAGCTTCGGAGGCATGGACTTAAGGCGCCCGCCGTAGAACATATTCAGCATCAGCGTGCTGACCACATCGTCCAAATGGTGTCCGAGCGCAATTTTTGTACACTTCTGCTCTCTTGCTACGCGATAAATAATGCCTCTTCTCAAACGCGAGCATAGCGAGCAAAGATTTCGATTGTCCGAGTATTTCGACTTTACGATGGAGAAAGTGTTCTGATCCTCAATGTGATAGGGGACTCCGATCTTCTTCAGATGCGCAATAAGACGATCCAAAGGGAAGTCAGGAAGATGCTGGTTCAGACAAAATGCCAGCAGCTCGAAGTGAATCGGCGCGCGTCCCTGCAGGCGCACGAGCGCATCCAGCAGTGCATAACTATCTTTCCCGCCGGAGACACATACCATCACTTTGTCTCCGTCTTCGATCAGGTTGAAATCCGTAATCGCTTGGGCGCAGAGTCTGACCAAGCGCTTCTCGAGTTTTCTGTTTTCAAACGACAAACGCTCTTTCTTCTCTTCGGAAGCTGCCTCTGATGCAGTCTCCTCCGCAGTCGAAATATTTTGTTCTGTTTGATCTCTAAGCTCTTCGATTTTGACGGGTTCCATTATTGATTCTTTGTCCTTTCCTTATCTTTACTAAAAAATGCCTCAACGCCGATAGATTCGGCTTTTGAATATGCATCAGGTTTTTCGCTGCCGATCTGAACTGCGGCCACTTCGGGATATTTCAGCAGCCGCTCCGCCGTTCTCTCTAACAGGGTTTCCTGCAGATCAATGTGACCTTCCTGAACGACTACTTCGATCGCTTCAATGATTCTGTCGTAGTTAAAAACTTCCGAGAGCTCATTGACCGGCGCCGAACCCTTCTCTACGTACACGGAGACGTTCAATCTTAATCTTTGAGGAAGAAGTCTCTCGTGCTGATACGCACCGATCCGAGCCTTCGTTTCGTAGCGATTCAGTTTTATCTTCCAATATTTTCCTGAAATAAGCATTGGATCCAAATCCACTTTGAACTTCCTCTATTCGTTATTAATGTGTCAAAATCTTTCCATGCGTTGGATATTGACTATTTTCATCGGACTATGTGTCCTTACTTCTGCCATTCCATGGCTTCAAAAGCTTGGAATCGGTCGGCTGCCCGGCGATCTTTATTTCAAAGTCTTCGGCCATCCGATTCAGATCCCGTTAGCAAGTACCATTCTCATTGCCGTGGTGTTAATGCTGATCGGTAAGTTTATCTAGTGTCTCATCAATCGCCCGAACGGACGCTTCTTCTATTAGCTGCGGAATGCGAGATTTATCCGTCGCACTCTCTGAGATTGACCTGAAGTCAAGCGATCGAACCGCCTCGACAGATGTCAGCCATTTTTCATCAGAGTCAATACGATGCGCTGCTTTCAGCAGGCGCAAAAGCTGAGCAAATCGCTCGGGGCGCCGCAAAGCATCTTTACGGCGAAGAACAGAAAGAACGCTTTTGCCGTCAGCGGCATTCTCAAAACCGTCCCGCAGACTTTCTGAGAAAAGCTGCGCAAACTCAGTCAGCTTTTTAGGCATTCTGAGTGACTCAAGCAAATTCAGGAGTTTATCCGGATCTACCGACGCAACCGAAGCCGCAAATTTTTCCTCCTCCGTAAAGCCGGATGCCAAACGATCCAGCAGACCGCGGGAAAAGTCCGTTTGTTTCCATTCAGGATAGACGCGCGCTATAAAACCGTTCGCTTCAAGTTCGTCAAAAAAGATCGAGGGGTTTGCTTCCTTTAGCGCCTTACGAATCTCGGCAGTGACACGCTCGGGCACTAGAGCATCCACTTCGCCGCTTTCTACCATGCGCCTTAGCATCGCCTTTGTTTCTTCAGCAATACGAAACCACGGCAGTTTTGCCCGAAAACGGCTCACTCTCAACACCCGCAGCGGATCTTCTTCAAAGGCAGCGCTGACGTGCCGCAGGACACCTTTTTTCAAGTCTTCAAAACCGCCGTAAGGGTCGATAAGGCGTCCGTCTTCTGCCATGGCCATCGCATTGACGGTGAGGTCTCGCCGCAGGAGATCCTGCTCCAGCGTGACGGAAGGGTCAGCAAAAAAAGTAAAGCCTTTATACCCGTGTCCGCTTTTTCGTTCAGTCCTCGCAAGGGCATATTCTTCGTGTGTCCTCGGATGCAGAAACACCGGAAAATCACTGCCGACCGGAACAAACTTTAATTTGAGCATCTCTTCCGGCGTCGCCCCGGTAACGACCCAGTCTTTGTCGTTGCTCTGCATGGGATGTCCAAGCTCGCTGAGCAGCTTGTCCCGTACCCAACCGCCTACAATGTATTTTTTAAGAGACATAACTTAGTTCCTAGGTACTGCAGGATCGATCATAGTATGGATAAAAAAAGTGAACGCGCCCGAGTGTTAAAAGAGAGGAATGCCTTAAGTTCTGCAAAATACGCGGAGCTTAACCGTGCCTTGTGCGGATTCGTCAGTCGTTTCTTGGAGTCCGCAGAGGTAAAGACAATCGGCGCCTTTCTTCCTATCGGCTCCGAACCGAATATCTCTGAAGTACTGGAAAAATGGCTCCGCGCTGACTCGAACCGCCGAGTTTTCCTTCCCGTAACAGAAAGAAAAACCATGCGTTTTGCTTACTGGGATCCTGAGAAGCCTCTAAAGATCGGCCGCTTCGACGTCCCGGAACCGACCTCGGAACTTTTTTCCGAACCCCCGCTTCTTCTCGTCCCTTGCGTTGCCTTAAACAAAGAAGGTTACCGACTTGGCTACGGAGCCGGTTACTACGACCGCTATCTCTTGGCCTGTGCGGAAAAGCCGTTTACCGCAGGTATCTGCTTCGCCGAATTTTGTGATTTAGATTTTGCGGCAGAGCCCTTCGACGCCAAGCTCGATGCTGTCATCTCGGATTCGGGCTTCCGCCGCCTCTAACACAACTATTCCTGAGTCAGCTCGTCGAGGGCTGATTGAACTTCGGCCTCTGTAGCTTCAGCATCAAGCTGACAGAAAATATCCTTCAGCGCTCCGAGGCCGGAAGCCTTAAAGCTCTGAAGATGAGCACCAACTTCTTTGCCGGAGGGGAGTCCGCCTGCAGTCAGAAGAGTCTTGCCCTGACCGTTGACGAGCTTGAAGTAGAAGAGCCCGTCTTTTTCTCTGTACTGTTTCAGAGAAGCTTTGCTCTTCTTTGCCTTTGCCGCAGCCTTCTTTTCCTGCAGCGGTTTGAAAGTTCTTAAGCCCACGGCGTTGCGGCACTGATCCACAAGCGCACGAGCCATCGGACGAATTCTTTCAACACCTTCGCGAAGGATCGCCTCTACCTTTTCCGGCTCCTGCATATAGGCTTCGTAGCGCTCACGCATCGGACCGATTTCGGAATTAATCTTTTGGAAAACGATTTCCTTGGCTTCGCCCCAGCCAAGACCTTCCTGCAGCTTCTTACGGAATTCGTTTCTTTCTTCGTGCGATGCGAACGCATCATAAAGGGCGGTAAGAGAGGTCGAATCCGGATCCTTAGGCTCTCCGGGCAGCTTCGAGTCCGTCACGATCTTCATGATCGCTTCACGCAGAGCCTTTTCTCCGCCTTCAAAGAGGGGAATAACGTTGTCGTAGCTCTTACTCATCTTGCGGCCGTCCAATCCCGGAAGGATCGCGGTGTCTTCGTCGACCAGTGCTTCGGGCAGCGGAAAGATCTCCTCCCCGTTTCCGTACATCTGATTGAATCGTGTCGCGATATCTCGGCACATTTCAATGTGCTGGATTTGATCACGGCCGACAGGAATGAAATTAGCCTTGAAAATCAAAATATCCGCTGCCATCAGGATCGGATAGCAAAACAGGCCCATGGTCACGTTGTTGTCCGGATCTTCGCCTGCGGCTTCGTTGGCTTCTACCTTTGCTTTATAGGCATGAGCTCGGTTCATCAGGCCTTTGGACGTCACACAGTTCAAAATCCAGTTGAGTTCCACCGTCTCAGGAAGATCGCTTTGACGATAAAAATGCACGCGTTTGGGATCCAGTCCGCAGGCGAGCCAAGTCGCGGCAATCTGAATACGGCTCTTCTCAACGCGATCCGGATCGCTCGTCTTAATCAAAGCATGATAGTCAGACAAGAAGTAAAAACTTTCCGTACCTTCAGCCCGGCTTTTCTGGATTGCCGGACGAATGGCGCCGACATAGTTCCCCAGATGAAGTGTGCCGCTGGGCGTCACACCGGTTAAAACACGTACTGTCATCTTGATTCCTTTCAGCTAGAAGTCAAACTATTTATCTTATAAAAAAATATCCCCGAGAGCGTGACTCCGGGGACTGATTTGAGGGGGAAATTAGGCTAAACCGGCCGCCTTGCGAAGCGCTTGAGCTTTATCCGTACGTTCCCAGGTGAACTCCGGTTCCTCTCTTCCGAAGTGACCGTAAGCGGCCGTTTTGGAGTAGATCGGGCGCTGCAGATCCAGCATCTTGATAATGCCGGCAGGTCTGAGGTCGAAATGCTCTCTGACCAGTTCGGCAATCTTTTCGTCCGGAATGACGCCGGTGCCTTCCGTGTAAACCGTAATGTTCACGGGGTTGGCAACACCGATGGCGTAGGCAACCTGGATCTGGCACTGTTTTGCCAAGCCGGCAGCAACGATGTTCTTAGCCACGTAGCGGCAGGCATAAGCGGCAGAACGGTCTACCTTTGTGGGATCCTTGCCGGAGAAAGCACCGCCGCCGTGGGGGCAGGCACCGCCGTAAGTATCCACAATGATCTTACGACCGGTCAGACCGCAGTCACCCTGAGGTCCGCCGACGACGAAGCGGCCGGTCGGGTTAATCAGGAACTTCGTGTCCTTGAGCATTTCGGGCGGGAATACCGGACGAACGATCTTATCGATCACAGCCTGAACGAATTCGGGCTTCATCTTATCGCCTTCGCTCATTTCAGGAGCGTGCTGAGTAGAAAGAACAACTGTCTCGACAGAAACGGGACGGCCGTCCACGTAACGCATCGTCACCTGGCTCTTAGCGTCCGGACGAAGGTAGGGCATCTCGCCGGTTCTTCTCATCAAAGACTGCTGTTCAACCAGACGGTGAGCGTAATAAATAGGAGCAGGCATCAGCGCGTCTGTTTCGTCACAGGCGTAACCAAACATCAGGCCCTGATCACCGGCGCCTTTTTCGAGCGGATCGTCCTGAGCTTTATCGACGCCCTGAGCGATATCGGGAGACTGTTTGTCATAAGCAACCAAGACTGCGCAGCCTTTATGGTCAATACCGTAACTGCTGTCGTCGTAACCAATGCGCTTCAAGGTGTCGCGAACGATCTTGGTGTAATCCACATTTGCGGTGGTCGAAATTTCGCCGGCGAGCATGACGGTTCCGGTCGTGCACAGAGTTTCAGCGGCAACTCGAGCAGTCGGATCCTGTTCGAGAATAGCGTCGAGAATGGCGTCCGAAATTTGGTCGGCGACTTTATCGGGATGGCCTTCGGATACTGACTCCGAAGTAAAAAGGTATTCTTTTGCAGACTTGTTCATAAGAGCTGACTCCGAAAATTTTTCTAAAAATCATCAATAGGAGGCAGCGTCGCGGAAGCTTTCTTCCGGACGCTTTAGCGGAATTTGTTAATCGCCCCGCAAGTTGTCCTTTAACTCGGCGAACGTGGAACTATAATCCTCTGACTTGCGATTATCAAGCAGAAGGCGTCCTTCACTTGAGAATTTAGCAACCTTTTGTTTACAGAAGCTTAATTTTGATCCATGGCTAAGAAATCCGCACTGAATTTACTCATTTCCAAAACCTGCGTCGCGCTTGTGAACGGCATGTCCGACTGGAAGCAGACGAGCCGCACGCACTTAGCTGATTTTCTTGCCTCCGTCACCTGGTTCGTGCTTGCCAGACGAAGAAAAATCGCGCTTACCAATCTTCGCCTTTGTTTTCCGGAATGGTCTGAACAAAAACGCGTTGAAACAGCAAAAGGCGTGTTCCGGAACCTTATCCGAGCCGCTCTGGATCACAGCGTTCTGGCAAAGGGCTCCAAAGATCAGGTCTTGGACATGGTTAAGTTCGAGGGAAAAGAGCAATTTGAAGCTCTGTGCAAGACCGATAAAGTCATCATCGTCGCTCCGCATTTTGTCGGATTAGATGCCGGCGGCGTCGCTATGAACACCATTGTGCGCGGGGCCTCTCTTTATCAAACTCAGTCTAATCCGGTTTGGGACAAATGGGCTTTTGAAGCAAGAAAGCGTTTCTCCGATCCTGTACTTATCCCCAAATCCAACTCGGCGATGAAAGAAGTCATCCGCGCCCTGCGTGCTTCACTGCCTTTTTATTATCTGCCCGACATGGATCACGGCGCCCGCAACTCCGTCTTTGTCCCCTTCTTCGGTGTCCAAGCCGCGACGCTCCCGATGGTATCTAAACTGGCAAAGTTAACGGGCGCCAAAGTAATTTGGGGTATCGCTGAAACAACGCCTGAAGGTTACACCATGCACTTATCAAAGCCGCTGGAGAACTTTCCGACAAACGACGCCACAGCCGATACGCTGCGCCTGAACCAAGAACTCGAACAATTTATTCTGAAACACCCGGATCAATACCTTTGGACACATCGCCGATTTAAGACCCGTCCGGAAGGAGAGCCATCGGTCTACTAAATAGCTACTTTTTTCGAGTGACAGACTGCTGTCCCGAAATGAAGCCTGCTAACTTATAGAGACTTCTAAAAGGCGTACGGTTGAGAGGTCGGCGAATTTCATTCTCAGGCGCCTGTCGGAGGAATTCACAGACACGATTCTGAGAACGCCGAAGAAATAAGCCTCTTTCCTTCTATTGTCGGGAAGAGAATGTCAGAATGTAGGGTCTAACCATTTTTATCGGGCGAGCCGTGAAGATCAAATTCACCAAAATGCATGGGGCCGGCAACGATTTCGTTGTCCTGGACTGCACTAAAGAACCTTTCTCGTTAACTTCTCAGCAGCTGCGCTTCCTGGCCGATCGGCATTTCGGAGTCGGCGCCGATCAAATTTTGGTCGTGGAGCCGGCTGACTCCCGCGAAGCCGACTTTAAGTATCGTATTTTTAACGCCGACGGAGGAGAAGTTGAACAATGCGGAAACGGTGCCCGCTGTTTCGTAAAATTTGTCTATAACAATGGGCTGACCGATAAAAAGCGCATCCGTGCCAAAACCATGAAGGGTGTCATAGAGCTTGAACTCAAGGGGGACGGAATGGTGCGTGTTTCCATGGGCATTCCTTCCTTTGAGCCCTCCTCTCTGCCATTCAATCCTCAAGGGCTCCCTTCTCGCGAGATTCGCGGCTTTAAGCAGTGGGCGGTTCGTTATAAAGGTGAACTGGTTTGGTTTTCTATCTGTTCCATGGACAATCCGCACGTCACGATTATCACAGATGATATCGAGTCCGCCCCGGTCGGAGAATTAGGCCCCTTCATCGAAAACCATCCCGCATTTCCTCGTCGAGTAAACGTCGGTTTTATTCAGCCGATTACCGAACACGAAGCCAATGTTCGAGTTTGGGAGCGCGGCGCCGGAGAAACGCTGGCCTGCGGCACAGGCAATTGTGCAGCAGCAGCCACCTCGATCGAGCTCGGCGTTCTGAGTTCCCCGATCCTTACCCATAATAGAGGCGGCGACCTTCGTTTGGCCTGGGAGGGAGAAGGCGAAGACGTCGAACTCTTCGGTCCGGCCGTAACCGTTTTTGATAGTGAGATTGAAATCCCATGAGCGAAAATCCAACCGTAGTCGATTTTGTCATCGACTACCTAAGAGCCAATCCTGATTTCTTTATGCGGCATCCGGATCTTTTCCTGCACCTTCGCGTGCCTGGGCAGGCTCCCGATGGATCCCGCAGTCCTGCCGAATGCCAAAACGAAGCGCTGAAGGCTGCGCTTTCCGCCTGCCAAATCAGAGAGGAGGAGCAAAAACTTCGAGACTCGCTCCTAGACTCAGATGAAAAAAGCGAAAACATTATTCGCTTTGCGACCGATTTGCTCGCTTGTCACTCACAGGTTGAACTCCCCAACCTCGTCTTAAGTTTCTTTATTTCTGAATTTAGGGCCGCTCATGGACTGCTTCGTCTTTGGCCTGTTAAAGCCAACTTCTCCTTCTTCCCTTTTGCTGAACGCTTAGGTCCGGATGTGGAAGCAGCTCTCGGCTCCATTGAAAATTTCTATTTGGGTGAGAATTACGGCGATGAAGTAGCCCATTGGCTCAAAATTGACCCCGTAGAAACACGAGGCGTCCTTATTCTTCCGCTGCGCAGTCATACAGGCACTGTATTCGGAATGATCTGTCTGTGCGACGCGGATGAAAAGAAATTTACCCGAGGCACGTCTCCTAACTATTTGAAGATGGCAGCTAAGGTTGCCGAAACAGCATTAACTCCTTTGATCAATTGAGTATTTCCATGACGAACCAAATTCCTACGATCATCCTCAAACCCGGCAAGGAACGTGCGCTCCTTCGCCGTCATCCCTGGGTTTATGCAACCGGGGTTTCCAAAGTACTGGGAAAACCGAAGAGCGGTGAGACGGTCAGGATTCAGGACAGCAAGGGAAAATTTTTAGCTTGGGGCGCGTTTTCTCCCGAATCTGCACTCCGCGCCCGCTGCTGGTCTTTCCAAGAAGAAGACGTCATCAATGCTGCCTGGATAGAAGCCAGGGTCAAGGCTGCGATTGAGGCGCGCAGCTGTCTGAGATCCCGTACCAATGCTATTCGTCTGATTTTCGGAGAGGCAGACTTTCTTCCCGGGCTGATTGTTGATCAATACAACAATCAAGTTGTGACACAGTTTCAATCCGCGGGCGCCGAGTATTGGCGCTCCGAGATCGGGCAGGCATTGGTGAAGTACACCGGCTGCTCTCAGGTGTACGACCGTTCCGACGCTGCTACCCGAGCTCGTGAAGGTCTTCCGGAACGCAAGGAGGTCCTTGAGGGCGAAGAGCCGCCTCAGGAAGTCGAAATCGTGGAAGACGGAATCAAATACGGCGTCGACGTCCGCATGGGCCATAAAACCGGTTTTTACGTTGACCAGCGCGACAACCGCGCTTTGGCCCGCAGACTTGCCGAAGAATTCAAGAAAGTTCACGGCAGAGGCATGAGAGCGCTCAACTGCTTCTGCTACACCGGCGGGTTCTCGCTCGCGCTCAAAGCCGGCGGTGCCGAAGAAGTCGTCTCTATCGACTCTTCTGCCGACGCTCTGCAGATGGCCCAGGAAAATGCCAAACGCAACGGCTTTGACGACGGCTCGATGAAGTGGATCGAAGCAAATGTCTTCGAAGCTTTGAGAGAATTTCGCGACAAAGGAGAACAATTTGATCTTGTCATTCTCGATCCGCCCAAATTTGCTTCCAGTCATCATCACGTAGACAAAGCAGCCCGAGCTTACAAGGACATCAACCTTAACGGACTGCGTATTCTGGCCCCCGGAGGACAGCTTCTGACATTCTCCTGCTCGGGTGCTATTGACGTCGACTTATTCCAAAAAATCGTAGCGGGCGCAGTTATTGATTCACGCGTGGAGGCCTGGATGATGGAACGTCTCGGAGCGGGGATAGACCATCCTCTGCTGATGACTCACCCTGAGGGTGAATATCTGAAGGGATTACATCTTCTCTCGCGCGGCACCGTCTAGCACCAAAAAGGGCAGAAAATTCAAACTTTCTGCCTTTTAACTTCTTGAAAGTTAAAAAAACTATTGCATTCTGGGCTGGGTTGCTGTATAACCCATTCTCCCTTAATGGTTGCTTGTGATTTAGAACCTATTTTTAATGCTCGGAGGAGCTATGGAAGACTTAATTCCGGTCACAATTATTACCGGTTTTTTGGGCGCAGGTAAAACAACGCTTCTTAACCGTATTCTCACTGAAGAACACGGCCAAAAGATAGCCGTCATCGAAAACGAATTCGGTGAGGAAAGCATCGACAACGATCTTCTTGTTCAAAGCGAAGATGAAGAAATCATCACGATGAACAACGGCTGCATCTGCTGCACCATTCGAGGCGACCTGGCTGAGAACCTCATTCGTCTGATGGAGCGTAAAAAGGAAGGAAAAGCCAACTTCGACCGAGTCATTATCGAAACGACCGGTCTTGCAGATCCCGGCCCCGTTGCTCAGACTTTCTTCATGGATGAAGAAGTCGCCCAGTTCTACATGGTTGACGGCGTCATCACAGTCGTGGATGCAGTCAACGGTCCGAGAACACTGGATGAGCAGGCGCCTGCACAGGCTCAGGTCGGATTCGCCGACCGAATCCTCCTCTCCAAGGTTGACCTGGTTCCGCCTTCTGTCATTGAAGATTTATCCGATCGCCTTCATCACATGAACCCTCGTGCACCGATCGTCGAATGCAACATGGGAAATGTCGATATCAAGGAAGTCCTCGACATTCGCGGTTTTAATCTCGACTCCGTTCTTGAATTAGACCCTGACTTCTTAAAAGAAGCCCATGAAGAGGGAGAGCACCATCACCACCATGAGGACGGCTGCACCTGCGGCTGCCACGATCATCATGACCATGATCATGGTGATCACTGCGAGTGCGGGGATCATGACCACGATCATTGTGAATGCGGCCATCACCATCATCATGCTCGCCATGATGACGAGATTGCTGCTTTTGTATTCGAGTCTGACAGACCGTTTGACCCGGCCAGACTCGACAATTACATGAGAACGCTCACCCAAGTTTACGGACCGGATATGCTGCGCTATAAAGGGGTGCTTTATATGACAGGTACCGATAGGAAAATGATTTTCCAGGGTGTTCATATGCTGATGGCGGCTGACCTGGGCAAGCCCTGGGGCGACACAAAGCCGTCTACGAAAATGGTATTTATCGGCCGCCGCCTCCCAAAGAAGGCGATTATGCAAGGCTTGGAAACTTGCTTGGCTTAACCAAACCTGACTGCCTATAGGAGATGTATTCAATGGCGACAAAAAAGAAAACAACTGTCGAAACTGATAAACCGGCAAAGACAGTTAAGGCTGTAAAAGCAACGGCGAAAACGACTGCCGCTAAATCTGCGGCACCTGCAAAAGCTGTCAAAGAAGCCAAGGCTTCGAAGACTGCCGCCTGCAATAAGGCTTTAAAGGAAGCTGCGGAGCTTGCTCCCTTGGTTCAGTCAGCTAAGGACGGAACCGGAGAAAACACATCTGTCGAAGATGCGCAGAAAGCCGCTGAATTTCTGATGAATAACTACGAAAAGAATTCTGAGGAAAAGATTATCGTCGACGGCATCGTAATTCCCACACAGGCCGAGCTGCTCAATATGCCTGAGTCGGATTACATGAACGAAAGACAGCAGGCTTTCTTCAAGCACCTTTTACGTGAACGCGAAGCTCAGCTTCGCAGCAACGCCGGTGCAACTGCAGAACATCTGCGTGACAACACCATCATTCCCGATATGGCCGACCGCGCTACCATCGAGGAAGAACACGCTCTGGAACTGAGAACCCGAGATAGAGAAAGAAAGCTCTTGAAAAAAGTTCAGGAAGCGCTCCAGCGTTTAGAAAAAGGTGAATACGGCTGGTGTGAAGAAACCGGTGACCCGATCGGTATTCCCCGCCTTCTCGCCCGTCCTACTGCAACGCTCTCTCTGGAGGCGCAGCAGAGACGTGAACTTCGCCAGAAGCTTTACGGCAACTAACGCGGCTTAGGAATTCAAAAGCCGGGCTTCCGCGAGGAGGTCCGGCTTTTCTTTTGACTTAACGAGATTAGTTCAGCGGCGTTGCTGAATAATCACCTGCTTTTGCAAGCGCAGCATTGACGTCTTCAATCTTCAGCGGTTCCTTGACAGTAACCACTGCAATAGCCGGAGACAGCGTCACTTCAACTTTTTCGCAGAGAGGCTCCAAAGCCTTCTTGACGCGAGCAACACAATGCATGCAGTGAACACCGCTAAGTTCAAAACTTTGTTCCATATGATTTACTCCAATACGTATTCTCCTTGGGGATTCTAGTCTTCCACAGTGATACCATTCACTAACTTTGAACCCATTTTGTTGATCTTTTCAATGAACACACTTAACAGTCAGTTTGTTCCCGCGCAATTAAAGGCGGAAATCCTTTCAGAGGCTCTTCCCTTTATTCAAAAATTTCACGGCAAGACGATTGTGATTAAATACGGCGGCAACGCCATGACGGAGGAAAGGCTGCAGAGAGCTTTTGCCCGTGATGTCGTGCTTCTGAAACTCGTCGGAATGAATCCTGTTATCGTCCACGGCGGCGGCCCTCAAATCGGGGACGCTCTGCGCCGAGTCGGAAAACAAAGCGAATTTATCCAAGGCATGCGCGTCACGGATGCGGAAACTATGGAGGTCGTTGAATGGGTCTTGGGCGGTCAGGTTCAAGGAGACCTAGTCACGCTAATCAACAGCTTCGGCGGTCAAGCCGTGGGCTTAACCGGTAAAGACGGCGGTCTCATTCGGGCAAAGAAGCTCAAACTGCAGGATATTCATGATCCGACAGTCTTCTATGATGTGGGTCAGGTTGGTGAGATCGAATCCATCAACCCTGCTGTCGTCAAAGCGCTTCAGGACGACGCCTTTATTCCCGTAATTTCTCCGATCGGCGTCGGAGACGACGAGCTCTCCTACAACATCAATGCAGACGTGGTCGCCGGAAAGATGGCTGAAACGCTCAAAGCAGAAAAACTCGTGATGCTGACCAATACGCCCGGCGTACTCGACAAAGAAGGAATTTTAATTACCGGCCTCACCTCACAGGAGATTGACGCTTTATTTGCCGACGGTACAATCTCGGGCGGCATGTACCCGAAGATTTCTTCAGCGCTTCAGGCGGCCCGCAACGGTGTAAAAGCCGTTCATATCATTGACGGCCGCGTTGATCACTGCCTGCTGCTGGAAATCCTGACACCGCAGGGTGTCGGTACGATGATTAAAGGCTAAAACAAAAGAGTTTTATGGACGCGTCAACAGAAACAAAAAGCAGAAAAAAATCCTCCGACCGCAAACTAGAGATTCTGCGCACTCTCGTCCGAATGATGACGGAGTCGGAGAATAAACATATCACGACAAAGTCTTTAGCGGCTGCGATCGGCGTGTCGGAAGCTGCGCTGTACCGCCATTTTCCGAGCAAAACCAAAATGTACGAGGAGATCATCGGCTTTGCTGAGAACTATGTCATGACGGCTGTAAACAACATCTCCTCATCGGAATACTCCGGACTGGAACAGGCTAAAAAGCTCTTCTTAGCGCTCACTGATATCAAGGCCAAAGAGCCGGGACTTGTTTTCCTGTTCTGCGGTGACTCTCTGACCTCTGAAGATCCTCGCCTGCAGGCAGAACTCAATCGGTTTTACGGGCAGCTGCAGGCAGTTTTTAAGCAGTCTCTTAGGCTCGCCGTCGCTCAGGAAGAAGTTCCCGAAAACTACGATGTCCTGACACGTGCCAATATGCTGGTTGCCCTTATTCTGGGGCACTGGCTGAGATTTGCGAAAAGGGACGCCTCAGGAGGCGCCGTTGATCCTGAGAAGCAGGTGTATTTGGTCCTCGGCAGATGATCCCGGTCTTTAATGCGCGGCGGCCTCGGATTTCCGAGGCCGTGTTGTTTTGTGAAGGCGCCTGTTATTTGACAGGTTCGATCTTCATCTTGATGCCGCCTTCCAGCTGGATTTCCTGAGTTCCGGCTGCAGGCTGATTCTTCTTCGCGTCTTCCTTCTTCAAATAGGCGATTGCCTGATTGAGCTGATAGTCATCAGGATCACCGTACTTATAGAACTTAGGCGCTTTCTTCGACTTAGAAGAAATCGGTTCTACGGTTTCTTTAATTCCGGAGGCATCCGGTTTAGCTTCCGAAGCGGGCTTAGCTGCCTTCGCCTTGTCATCCTTGGCTTCCGGCACTTCTAAGTGGTTCGCTAAATCTGCTTCACGGATGTCGAGATCAAGAAAGTTTCCTTCGGCAGTATCTTTGACTTCCACGTCAGGAGAAATCCCCTTAGCCTGGATCGAGCGGCCGCTCGGTGTGAAGTAGCGGGCCGTGGTGAGCTTGATAGCGGTATTTTTCGCTTCTCCGCGCAGAGGAATCACCGTTTGTACGGAACCCTTTCCGAAGGATTTCGTACCCATAATCGTGGCTCTCTTATGATCCTGAAGTGCGCCGGCCACAATCTCACTGGCGCTTGCGCTGGCTCCGTTCACAAGGACGACGATCGGCATTGTCTTGGTAATCGCGGGCAGCTTAGCAATCGCCGCATCTTCGCGCACAACCTGATAGTCCTGCGGAGTGGTCAGGAATTCCTTCTTGGCGTCTGCTGTCTGACCCTTGGTGGACACGACGAGCGTTCCTTTAGGCAGGAAGGCGGCAGATACACCGATCGCAGCATTGAGCAAGCCGCCGGGATCGTTGCGAAGGTCAAGCACTAAACCGTTCTTCAGATTGCCGCTCTTATTCAAGGCATCCAGAGCCTTAGCGAGCTCGCTGGCAGTACGCTCCTGAAACTGGGAAACACGGATATAGCCCATCTGATCGTCCAGCGGCTTCGATTTAACGGACTTGACCTTGATCACGGCACGGACCAGCTTGACCGTAATCGGTGTTGAAGACCCTTTGCGAAGCACGGTCAGTTCAATCGGAGTGTCCGGTTTCCCGCGCATCATCTTCACGGAATCATTGAGAGGAAGATCCTTAACGATCTTCCCGTCAATTTTGAAAATAATATCTCCCGCGCGCATATGAGCACGAGCTGCAGGCGTATCGTCGATCGGAGAAATCACTTTGACTCCGGAAGGATCGGAGCTGACTTCAAGACCTAAACCGCCGAATTCGCCCGTAGTGCCTTCCTGAAGTTCGTTGAAAGCGTTTTCATCAAGGTAGGCAGAATGAGGATCAAGACCCTGAAGCATTCCGGAAATGGCTTCCTTCATGAGCTTTTTATCCTCAACGGGATCAACGTAGTACTGCTTTACCGCACCGTAGATATCAGTGAACTGTCTGATTTCATCGAGAGGAAGAACCGTTCTGGCTGCCCTCTCAGGAGCTGCGAGAGAGGCACTGATGAGTGCTCCGGCAATCATGCCTCCGGTCACCAGAAGCAGACCGCGTACGCTATTTTTCATAACTTTTGATTTCGTTAAATTATTTCTTTTAATCAAAGAATTGTAAGACTATCAAATATTGAGCCAACCCGTTGGGTCAATTGGTTTCCCATTGTGACGCAATTCAAAATACAAAACCGAAACCGCGCCTTCATTTTTCCCGGCTCGAGAAATCACATCACCGGCCTTAACTTTATCGCCGATATCTTTTTCCAACGTCGCATTATTGCCGTAGACCGTAAAGTAGCCGGCGCCGTGATCCAAAATAATCAGGTTTCCGTAGCCTCTCAGGTAATCTGCAAAAACCACCTTGCCGTCCCGCACTGCGTGTACACCCTCGTCTCTGGTAACGCTGAATACGGTTCCCTGCCAGCGATCCGTCTTACCGGAGACGGTGCGTTTCTCGCCGAAACGCGCAACGACTTTACCGGGTACCGGATTCATGCGCGGACCGCCTGATACCAAGACCTTCTTTGGCGCCGGAGCCGAGGCAGTCTTGGTTTGCTTGCCGCTGCGCTTTGCCGCGGCAGCTGCCCGTCTTTGGGCGGCCTTCTGCGCCTCTGCTTCTTTGCGCTGAAGCGATGCCACCAAGTTTCCAAGACGCTTTTCGTCATTCTGAAGCCGTTTAAGCGTCATCGTTTGCGAGGCAAGCTCTCGATTAAGTTTTGCTGCCGTTAACTGGCGCTCTCTTCGCTCCTTGGTCAGACGAGTCTGTTCGCTGCGCTCCTCCTGCAAAGTCTTCTGAAGTGAGTCGCTGGTTCGCTTCGAACGCTCAAGCGCTCGACCGAGCTCCTTCTGATTTTTTTCCAGCCGATGGATAGACTCCGTAGACTTTTTCGCCAGCAAAGACAGCATCATGTGCGTCCGTGCCTTTTGATTAGGATCTGAGGCGGCCCATTGAGGCTGCTGCTCCTGGGTCAGCAGCTCAAGTCTCTGCCGATTGATTTCTTCGAGAATTTTTTGCTCGTGAGAAAGTTCATTTTCCAGCCCGAGCACCGTTTTTTCCTGGCTCTTCAGCGTGCGCTCGGATTTTGCCCTCTCCCGCCGCAGCTTTTGGAGGGACTGCCGAACCTGTCGGATTTTGATTTCCGACTGCTTCATCTCTTCTTCAAGCTTCTTCTTGACGGAACTTTTCTGCGAAATAGAAGAACGCACTTCTTCAATGCGGCTTTGCGTTTCGGCTCTGCGCGCTTCTATCGCTGTCTTATCGGCCGCGGCACCGCGAGAAACAGCTTTTGAAGAATTTCCGGCCTTGCGGATAACCGTTTTTTCTGCCGTCTTTTTGGGCGTTTTCTTAGAGACTTGTTTTTGTGCCGTCCGAGTTTTTGCCGCTTGCTTTCCTGCAGACACAGATCGCCTCTGCGGCTCGGGCGCCGCAGAAACAGACTGGAAAGTAAAGGCAGCCAAAGCGAGAAGAATCGCCGTGGCTGCCGATAAACGAATTCTCATCAGTAAGTTTTATTTACCGGCCTTACCCTGAGCCGCTACTGCCGCCATCTTCTGCTTAATCGCTTCTTGGTCGCCCAAGTAATAGCTGCGGATCGGACGCATGTTCTCATCAAGTTCGTAAACCAAAGGCACTGCTGTCGGAACGTTCACGCCCACAATGTCCTTATCGGATATATTGTCCAAATGCTTAATCAGAGAACGCAAAGAGTTGCCGTGCGCGGTAATTAAAATCTTGCGGCCCGCTTTAATGTTCGGAACGATTTCATTTTCCCAGTAAGGAACGACTCGTGCAACGGTATCTGCCAGACACTCTGTCAAAGGAAGTTCCTCAGCAGGGACATGCTTGTAGCGCGGATCAAATCCGGGCCACATGGGATTATCTTTTTCCAGAGCGGGAGGCGGAACATCATAGGAACGTCTCCAAATCAGCACTTGCTCGTCACCGAAGTTGGCCGCGGTTTCTTTCTTGTTTAATCCCTGGAGTGCACCGTAATGACGTTCGTTAAGGCGCCAGTCATGGATGACAGGAAGATACATGGCATCGAGCTTGTCGAGTGTAATCCACAATGTCCGGATGGCTCTCTTTAGCACGGAGGTATAGCAAAGATCGAATTCGTAACCTTCGGCCTTCAGGATTTCACCGGCACGGGCAGCCTCTTCGCGCCCTTTTTCCGTCAAATCAACATCAACCCAGCCTGTAAAACGATTTTCGAGGTTCCACTGGCTTTCACCGTGGCGCATTAAAACGATTTTGTACATGGTCTCTTCCAAGCAAGTACTGACAAAAGAATAATTTTAACAGTGCGGGGCGCTTAAGCACCCGTCCAAGAAAAAAGTCGGAAAAAACTTCTCCTAAATCCCAGCGATTCAAATATTTATTTGGAGTAAGGAGTTCAGTTGGATATAATCCCCTCTTTAGCATCCTCAAGGCTTTGCCCGAGGACCCAAGGTTTACTATTTTTGCTTCTCTCGAACATGGATTTCATTACTGAAAACATTCTGCTGATCATTACGTTTGTAGGTTCGGCAATCCTTTTGGCTTTTCCGTCCCTTTCTAAATCCAAAAATTCAGGATTAAGTCCCGCCGAAGTGGTCATCCAAGTAAATGACAAAGATGCTCAGCTCGTTGACGTTAGAACTCCGAATGAATACTCCAAAGGCTCTTTAGCCGGAGCAGTTAACATCCCGGCGGCCGATCTGGTTTCCCGCATGGAAACACTCGATAAAAACCGTCCTGTCATTCTCGTCACACAAAACGGCAGACGCGCTCAGCAGGAACTCAAACAGTTTAAGAGCAAAGGCTTTTCCGACGTCTATGTCTTAGAAGGCGGCCTTGTTGCATGGCAGGCAGCTAAGCTTCCGCTGACCGGATTGGAAATTAACCGCCGCAGCAACAAGAAGAAAAAAGCCTAAGGCCCATTAGATACACATTTAACTCTACTTATCTGTAAAGGATTAAAAATGGCAGAAAACGAAAACACAACTCCTGAAGCAGCGCCTCAGGAAGAAGCTCCTCAGTTTGCCGTTCAGCGCATTTACCTGAAAGACGCTTCTCTCGAAATGCCCAATGCTCCCGAGATCTTCTTAGCTCCCGAAGCTCCTCAGGTCGACATCCAGCTCGACGTCTCCGAACATGGCCTGGCTCAGCCCGACCTCTACGAAGTCGTTGTTCGTGCAACTGTCACAGCCAAGACCAAAATCAATAACGAAGACAGAACCGTTTTCCTGGTTGAGTGCAAACAGGCCGGTATTTTCCTCCTGAAAGGGTTCCAGGAAGAACATAAGACCATGGTTCTTGGCATCACCTGCCCGTCCACAATTTACCCGTACCTCCGCAGCAATGTCTCCGATCTTCTGACTCGTGCAGGCATGCCGCCGGTCTACTTGGGTGAAATTAACTTTGAAGCCTACTTTGCTCAGAGAATGCAGGAGCAGCAGGCTGCCGCAGCTGCTGAAGACAAGACCGTTCAGTAATCCGCTGTTCAGTTAATTTAATTGGCCGCCTTCCTGATCTGAGGGCGGCTTTTTCGTATGCGCTGTTTTAGATTCCGCCTTCGAATCCGCACTGGCGCCAGGCTTCATAGACGGTAATCGCAACGGAATTCGATAAATTTAAGGAGCGATTTTTAGGACGCATCGGCAGACGAACCATATGCGCCGGGTCGAATAAAGCTCTGACCTCCTGAGGGAGACCTGACCCTTCCGAACCGAAAACAAACCAGTCGCCCGGCTGGAAGGTCACGTCCTGAACCAGCTGCTGAGCTTTCGTCGTCATGGCAAACATTCGGTCGCGGTCGGGCTTTTCTGTCTCCAGGAAAGCTTCGTAGCTGGGGAAACGTTTGATATCGGCATATTCCCAATAATCCAGCCCCGCCCGCTTCATATGTTTGTCTTCAAAGTTAAAGCCCAGCGGCTCAATCAGATAAAGCTTGCACCCCGTATTCGCAGACAAGCGAATAATATTTCCGGTGTTGGGCGGAATTTCAGGGTGTACCAAAACAATATTAAACATCCTTGTCTTCTTTCAAATAAGTTTTCAAGGTCGCAAAAGCCTTCTTCTCCAGCTGCCTTACTCTCTCCTGGCTCACACCCATTTCTTTGGCAAGATCAGCCAGTGTCGCGCCTTTGCTGCCGTCTTGATCGTTATAAAGCCAGCGGGCTTCGATAATGCGTCTCGAGCGGTCATCCAATTTTTTAACGGCTTCCGGAAGACGGTTTTCGATGGTGTTTTCGTAGACGCCGCGGGCGATCGTGTTCTCCGGCGTATCCCGTTCGTCCGTCAGCCACTCGGACGGAGCCGTACCTTCTTCTGCACCGCCGCTCGGCTCATCAATTTCTACATCCGAACCCAGCATCCGCTTTTCCATCTCAAAGACTTCCGCCGGCTTCACATCCAGCGTTTCAGCGATTTTTTCCGCTTCACTGGTACCGAGTAGTTTCGTGTCGTCTTTTAACTTGCGCAGGTTGAAGAACAGCTTGCGCTGCGACTTAGTCGTGGCAACTTTAACCAGACGCCAATTGCGAAGGACATACTCCTGAATCTCAGACTTGATCCAAGTCATCGCGAAAGTCACCAAACGCGCCCCGTTGTTCGGATTGAAACGTTTGACCGCTTTCATTAAACCGATATTTCCCTCTTGGATCAGATCACCGAACGGAAGCCCGTAACCTTGATATTGGCGGGCGATGGAAATTACAAGACGCAGGTGAGACATCACCAGCTCTCCGGCAGCTTCCATATCTCCGTGCTCCTGAAGCCGCACGGCAAGTTCGTGCTCGCGCTCAGCGCTCAGGATCGGAGCCTTATTGGCTGCCCGGATATATTCCTCCAGAGAACCGAGAGATGCATCAGGAATCGCAAGCGGAGTCGGTTTGTAGGGGGCAAGAGCCGTACTCGGGCTCTTTTTCTTTTCATCTGTTGTCATCGAGGAAAATTGTAATCCTCAAGTCAAGTCTTAGAACGTCCGAGGGGTGGTTGCCCCTGCGATAAAGTACGAGACAATCACGCTTAACAAGATGGTCGCCAAAGACACAGATAGGTAGACGGCTGCAAAAACAGACCAATGCGGCATCAGCGTAAGCTCAAAGGCCTCCTCGAGCAGCGGCACGGAGGCAAGTGTCGTCATCAGAAGCAGAACGCCGCCGATAATGCAGCCGAGCACGGAACTTAGCGCCGCCGCAATCATCTGCGGACCCCGCACAGCCCAGTCGCTTGCACCCAGCATCAGAAGCAGTTCTCTCTCGCCGCGCAGGAATGCCGAAAGTCTGAGTGAGTTTTGAAATATCAGCAGACAAACTAACGTTACCGCCGGCGCCCCGAACGCGAACATCCCCAGTGCAATAGCCTCTCGGAGCGAATGACGTTTCTTGATCCAGTCGAGATTGGCCGTCACGCCTTCAACGCCTTTGACTTTTTCAATGGATTTCACCGCGCCTTCAATATCGATGTAGCGTGTGTCCGAGGGAAACTGAAGAGCTAACATCGTCGGGATTTTCTTTCTGTCACCAACGAGCTTCAAAATATCTTTTTCTAAGACGTCGGTCGGCTTAATTTCTCTGAACTCGGTAATCGGCGCAAGCGCCCTGATCTGTTCCTGAGCTTTTTTGCGCTGAGCATCCGTCAAGGAAGAGTCTAAAAAGACACTAACCTCGTCTCCCATAACGCCGCGATGACTGTCATAGAAGCAGTAGAAACTCAGTGCGATTTGTCCCAAAAGACAGAGCGCGAGAGAGAAAACCACGACGACAAAAATAAAACGCTTTAAGTTGGCTTGAATCGGCCTGCGCACACGGTCCCGCATTGTGATCATTTTTTCTCTCCCGCGAGCTCAACACAACGTAGCGCAGCGATCTCAAACGGAAGCATATAGCTTGAGGTCATCACGATCGGATAGCCGACTTGGCTCAGCTTGGTGCAAATATAGAGAAACTCCTCCTGAGCCTGATCATCCAGCCCTTCCAATGGAGAATCCGCAAGAATCAAACGCGGCTGGTTGACCAGCGAGCGGGCGATGACAACACGCTTTTTGACGCCCACGGAAAGGCTTTCTGCCCTGGCGTTCAAATAAGGATCTAAACCGCAGAGAGACGCGCTTTCCAGCGCATTGCGTTTCGCGTCTGCAGCGCTCTTGCCCAGGAGCTGGGCCGTCAAAACCAGGCCTTCCAAAACGGTATAACCGTTCAAGAGCACCGGCTCGGATGGTATGAGGCCTAATCCTGCGCGCCATGCCCTCTTTTGCCGCTCACGCATCGTTGTCAGACGCTTGCCCTCAAGAAACACCTCGCCCACGCTAGGGACTCTCAAGGCTGCCATTAAGTTGAGAAGGTACGACTTACCCGAACCGTTGGGGCCCTGAAGGAGAACAAACTCTCCGTCGGCAATCTCCAGCGTTACCGTTCCCTTGGTTTGGTTGTTCCAATCGTTAATCGGAACGTCGACCATTCTCACTATCGTCTTCATATCGCTATCAAGTCAAATTGGTAATCAACCTTGGCCCAGGTAGCCTTTTCTTCTTCAAGCAAATACTCGACTACAGGATGATCTTTCAGCCATGCTCTCGGAACATAAAGGCAGAAGGAGTGTCCATGGAATGTCGCTTCCAATTTTGGCAGCTCAATTTCCTGGCGAGCATGAGCAACAATAGTGGCTATCCGTAAGCAGAACAGCAATTCAGCGCTCTGTTTGGCCGCAAGCAGCATTTCGACTTTTTTCAGGTTTCCGCGATGTCCGAGTACCAAGGCAGCCAATTTTTCCTGTTCAGGTCTGGAAAAGCCTGCAATATCGCTGTTTTTAATCAAATATTCGCTATGTTTATGATAATCGCTGCGCGAGAGGGTTAATCCCGTTTCATGCAAATCAGCCGCCCATCTCAGGAACCTAGCACTGTCTTCCGATACGTGAGAAGACATGGTTTTGAGAAGGTTCACCGCCATATCGCCGACACGCTTTGCCTGCTCTTTGTCGACGTGGAAAGCAGCCATCATTCGCTCGACAGACGCTTCTCGAGGATCGCGCTGCAGTTTGCGGCCGGCAAGGTCGTACAAAATACCGTAGCGAAGCGCGCCGTCAGCAACTTTCATAACGTCAATTTTGAGCTTATTGAAGACTGCAATCAAAACGGCAATACCGCCCGCAAGCACTTCTCTGCGATCCTCTTTTAATCCGTCGAACTTGATCTTATCAATGCTTTCCGCATGGATCAGTCGATCCTTGAGCTGCTCGAGCGCGTAAAGCGTGATAGAGCCGTCAGTAATCTTCAGAGCGGCAAGAATGGAAGAAACGGCGCTGACCGTCCCGGAGGAGCCGAACGCTTCCTGCCAATTTCCTTTAACGAACTTATATTCGCTGCCGTCGAGCACCGAGGTCGCCGACAGAATAGCGCGACGCATGCTTTGAGCCGTGATTTTTCGGTCTTTAAAGAAAGTCACCGAGGTGTTGACGCAGCCCACGTGAAAGGACTCGCCCTCAATCATGTCGTGGCCTCGTCCGATCACGCACTCTGTCGAGGCGCCTCCGATATCCACGATCAGTCGTGTTTCGTTCGAAGGCGGAAGCGCAAAGCTGCAGCCTTGAAACACGAGTCTCGCTTCTTCTTTGCCTCGAAGAATTTCAACTTTGCAGTCCAAAATCCTTTCCGCGCGCTCAATAAATTCCTGAGAATTTTTTGCTGCTCTAAGCGTTTGAGTGCCGACCGCACGGATATGGTTTCTCGGCAGCCCGCGGATCTTTTCCGCAATGCGGGCTAGGGCATTCAGTCCCCTGTCCTGAGCCTCAGGCGTCAGATTGCCGTCTTTATCGATACCGGCCGCCAAACGTATCGTTTCTTTCCAGCTGCCCTCGGTAATAATGCGCTCGCCTTCAACTCGGGCAATTTCCAAACGGAAGCTGTTGCTTCCCAAGTCTATCGCTGCAAGCTTCATTTATTTGCCCCGCCGATCTGATCCAAACCGATAAGCGCAGCGGCAAATTCATCCGCTTTGAAGGGCTGAAGGTCGTCAATGGTCTCTCCGACCCCGATGTAATAAATCGGCAGCGGTTTTTCCCGAGAATTTGCCAAGGCTACAAGAACGCCGCCTTTAGCGGTCCCGTCCAGCTTAGTAATAATCAAGCCGGTCAGTCCGGCAGACTCATCAAATGCTTTAGCCTGCATCAACGCATTCTGGCCGTTTGTGCCGTCAAGCACCAGAATCACTTCGTGCGGAGCTCCCTCCATGGCTTTTCCCTGAACCTTACGGATTCGGGCGAGCTCGTTCATGAGATTCGTCTGTGTCGGCAGTCTTCCCGCGGTATCCACCATCACAATATCCATGCCTTTTTTACGGCCGGAAGAAATGGCATCATAAGCCACAGAAGCGGGATCTCCTTTTTCCTGAGAAATCACTTCGATTTGATTGCGATCTCCCCAGACAGCCAGTTGTTCCTTTGCAGCCGCTCTGAAGGTATCCGCCGCAGCCAGAAGGACTTTTTTGTTCAGCTGCGCAAAATGTTTGGCTAATTTTCCGATCGTCGTCGTTTTGCCCGCGCCGTTGACCCCGCACATCATGATGACAAGCGGCTTTTGCTCGTCAAAATTAAGGGACGCCTCACAGGGCCGCAGAATGTCGGCAATGATTTCTTTCAGGGCGACTTTTACTTCGTCCTGCGTCTTCAGCCCTTTGAGTTTGATTCTTTCTCTTAATCTCTCAAGGATCAGAGCGCTGGTCTCCACGCCGATATCGGCGGAAATCATCTGGAATTCCAAATCTTCCAAGAACGCTTCATCAACTACACCGCCGGTAAAGATACCGACCAAATTGACCTGGGTCTTTCTTAAACCCTGCTTTAACCGGGCGAACCAACCCGTTTTCTCTTTTGTTTCACTCATTGGCGTACGTTTTGAATAGAATTCAATTATTTCAACACGAGAGTTTAGCAATGCCGGCAAGCAACAGCGGTAAAGTTAGGATCATCGGGGGATGCTGGAAACGCACAAATATCCCCGTTTTGAATGCCGACGGTCTGAGACCTACCGGAGACCGCCAGCGCGAAACGCTGTTTAATTGGCTGACCTTTCTGCTCGGCGGCTTCGAGGGCCGCAGTGCTTTGGACATGTTCGGGGGCTCCGGCGCCTTGTCCTTTGAATTTCTAAGTCGCGGCGGAAGCCGTGCCGTTTTATGTGAGACCAATCGCCGTGCAGCGCAGTTCATTGAACAAACAGCCGAAAAACTCAATGCCGAGGGCCTCAAGGTTATTGTCGGCAACTCCCTGACAGACGTTCGTATCACCGATTCCGCACCGTACGATCTTGTCTTTATCGACCCTCCCTTCGCCGCAGAGCTTCAGTTCAAAGCCCTGAAGCGCTGCGCGCCGATGCTTGCTTCGGACGCTCTGGTGTATGTCGAGTCCCCTCAGGAAATTTCCAATGAAATGCTTGCCTCTCTGTCACTCAGTGCGGTCCGCCGCCTCAAAGCCGGCGCCAGCTATATGCTTTTAGCTCAAAAAACCGAGAATCCCTCATGATTACTGCAACCTACCCCGGTACGTTTGATCCCTTGACCAACGGGCACTTAGACCTTATTCGTCGTGCTTGTTGGATTTTTCCGAAGCTCATCGTTGCAGTTGCCGAAAGCAAAAGGAAACACACGCTTTTCACCTTAGAAGAGCGTGTACAAATGGCCAAGGAAGCCGTCAAGGGTTTTCCGAACGTTGAGGTTGTGGGCTTTGAGGGGCTTTTAGTCGATTTCGTCCGCCGGCACGGCTCAACCTGCATCGTCCGCGGGGCCCGAGCCGTCAGCGATTTTGAGTATGAATTCCAGATGGCCGGAATGAACCAAAAACTCATGCCGGAAGTTGAAACGATCTTCCTTACACCGGCGGAACAATTCCAGTTCATCAGCGGAACATTCGTCCGAGAGATTGCCATGATGGGCGGAGACGTCAGCGGATTTGTGCCGCAAAACATTCTCGCCGCCCTGGAAAGAAAACGCCTCGAACTTAAGCAAACCTCTCTTTAATGAGCGCTTCGCACCTCAGAGCGTCCTGCTCGCGCTCTGCCAGGACTTTGAGGTCGGTTTTTCTCTTGCGGGGACTCCAGTAGCTGTCCGGATAAGCGGCATCATCTTTGAACCGCGGAATCAGGTGCCAGTGCAGATGCGGTACCATCGTTCCGAACTGCGCCCAATTGACCTTCTCGGGACGGATCGCCTCGATAATGGCCTTCTCCAAGCGCGTCAGAGCATCCCACATAATCAGCCGGGCCTCGAGATCCAGATCGGAAACTTCCTTTACGTGATCCTGCCAAATCAGCCGGAAGTAGCCCGGAAACTCAGGATCCTTGACGCGAATAATGCGAAATTTATCGTTTGCGACAATGACGTGCTCCTCCTCAGGAGCACAAAGGGGGCAGTTTTGCGTCATAACAATACCTTTTCAATTCCGCCGTCTTTCAGCTTATTCACCGTCTCGTAAAGCCAATTGTCACCGTACTTCGATCTCATCATTTCGACCACAAGAAACTCAGCGGTTGTATGTGTCGCCTCTGAGTAACGGTTCATACCCTGCAGACAGCCTGGGCAGGCCGTCAGCACCTTGATCTTGCCTGAGAAGCGATCTGTCTTCAGCTTGTCCGCGGCTTGGTTCAGACTCAGCTCTTTAGCTGTTCTCACTTGGCTTGCGATATCCGGACGAGAAACCGCAAACGTGCCGCTTTCTCCGCAGCATCTTTCGGACAATTGCACCTTAGATCCGTCCTTAGGATGTATCAGGCGGTTGACTGTCTCGATGGGAACCCCTTCTTTCAGCGGCGTATGGCACGGGTCGTGGTAAATGTAGCGGGTGTTGTAAGCTCCGTTCACACTGATTCCCTTCTCCGCCAGGTAGTCATGAATGTCCATCACTCGGCAGCCCGGGAAAATGGATTCAAAGTTGTACTCCTTCAGCTGGTGCAGGCAGGTGCCGCAGCTCACCAGAACGGTGGAAATGTCTGCGTAGTTGAGCGTATTAGCAACACGGTGGAAGAGCACGCGATTGCGCGTCACGATATCGTCGCCCTTTTTGCTCAGTCCGTTGCCTTTCTGCGGGTGCCCGCAGCAGCGGTACCCCGGCGGCAGGACGATCTGCACGCCCATGTCATAAAGCATTCCTAATACGGCAATCGAGACCTGGCTGAACAGCTTTTCATTGCCGCATCCGGGGAAATAAAACACCGACTCTCTTCCGGATTTGGGACTGGCGATCTCCTTGTTCTTAATCACCGGGATATAAGTGGATTCTTCAATGTCAAGGAGACGGCGTGCCGTGGTATGAACCTTATCCTCGGGGAGCTTTCTGTTCACCAGATGGATGACTTCCTCACGCAGCGTCGGCCGTCCGGTACTGAATCCCGGATGTTTCAGGCTCTTGGCTGCTGTAAATTTCAGTGCATCTGCCGCAATTCGCTGCGCCTTAAAGCCGTATTCCACCATGCCTTTGCGCATGGCTCGAACGGCCAGAGGGTTCTCGAGCTCGAGGAACTTCAATCCGGCCGTTTTCGCCGGATCAAAGCGCTCTTTGCCTTGACCGTGCAGCATGTCTCTCATCAGCATGGTGACATGTCCGAAATCAATCTTCACGGGGCATGGTTTTTGGCATTTCTGGCAGATCGTGCAGTGGTCGGAAACGTCTCCGAACTCGGTGAAATGCTTCAGCGAAACACCGCGGCGCGTTTGCTCTTCGTACAGGAATGCTTCCAGCAGGAGTGATGTCGCGATGACCTTATTTCTCGGCGAGTACAGCAGATTGGCATTCGGGACATGCGTCGTGCAGACAGGTTTGCATTTGCCGCAGCGAAGGCAGGTCTTAATTTCGTCGGCAATCTGCTTGGCCTCACTCTTCTGCATGATCAAAGATTCATGCCCTAACAGATTGAAGCTGGGTGTGTAGGCAATCGACAGATTCGCCTCGGGACGAAGTTTTCCTCGGTTGAATCGACCATGAGGATCGACCTCATCCAAATATTTGTAGAACTCATCGAACTGCCCCGGTTCGACAAAAGAAATCTTCGTCATGCCGATCCCGTGCTCGCCGGAGATCGCGCCTCCTAACTTTTTAGCGACTTCCATGACGTAGGCCACACCCTCATTGGCCGTCTTAATCATCTCGACGTTATCGGAGTTCACCGGAATATTGGTATGCACATTACCGTCGCCGGCGTGCATATGAAGGGCAATAAAGACTCGGCCTCTCAGCACGCGATCGTGAATCTTTACGATCTCACTTCTCACCGCTTCAAAGGCATCGCCTGCGTAGATGTCATTGAGCTCCCGGAGAACCTCTTTCTTCCAAGAGATCCGCAGATAGTGGTTCTGGACCAGATCCAGAAGCGTTAAATCATCAAGATTCTCCGGCAGTTCCGATTCACAGCGGCGTCCGAGCTGCTCAAGGGCTTCGAGCGCTTCTTTAGCCGGTGTGTGGAGATGATTGAGGACGTACTCCCATTCGTCATGAACTTTACGCAGCAGTGCCATAGCAAGCGGAAGTTTTTGTGCCAGAAGCTCCTTCTCGGTGTAGCCCTCTGAAGAAACGGCTAGTTTGCCGAGTTTGATCGGACCGCCTAAATACGTAGCCACGGCATTCAGCATTTCCAGCTTGTTGCGAATAGAGCAGCAGATATTGAAAAGTTCACATGCATCCGTGTACTCGCCGATCTTATCAAGCGGAATGACAACGTCCTCATTCAGTTTGAAAGCGTTGGTATGCTTTGAGATCGCCGAGGTCTTGGAGCGTTCGGCCCAGTATTGATGTCGAGCTTCAGGCGTCTTCGCCACAAAGGTATCACCGTTGCCGGCAATCGCGATCTTCTTGACTTCTTCGACGTATTTGGAAATCGTCGCGTCATCGTTGCCGATGATGTCTCCGACAATCACCATCTTCGGATAAATCCCGCGGCCGCTCTTCGGCGCGTAATTAATCGCATGCAGATAACGGTCATCAAGGTGTTCCAAGCCGGCAAGCATGACGCCTTCAGGATGCGAGTCGAAGAGCTGAGAGATTTGATAGATCGCGGGACCGGCGTTGCCGGCAGCGCCGTAAAACTCCAGACAGACGGTCTGAGTGCAAACCGGCATCTTGTGAAGAATGAAGCGAGCCGAAGTAATGATGCCGTCGCAGCCTTCTTTCTGCAGACCGGGCAGACCGCCTAAATATTTGTTCGTTACATCCTTGCCTAAGCCCGGCGTTCTGAACTTAGGTCCTTTGAGTCGGAATGTTTTTTTACGGATGATCGGCGCTTTCTCGGGAGACTTATTGCCTTGTTTCCACACAGCCTCGAAGACGACATCTTCCTGCAGATGGATTTTGCCGAGGTTGTGGTTTACACGCGTAACTTCCAGCCAGTTCCCGTCCGGATCAACCATTCGGTACCAATAAACGTTGTCGACCGTGGTGCCCCATAAAACCGCCTTCTTGCCGCCGGCATTCTCCGCAATATTGCCGCCGATCGTACACGCATAGTTGGAGTTCGGGTCAACCGAGAAAACCCAGCCTTCGGAAGCGGCCTTCTCGGCAACCTTCTTATTGACCGAGCCGGCACCGGCTTGAATCGTGGCGACTTCTTTGTCGAGGCCTTCAAGCTTGCGCATTTCCACATCTGAAATACGGTTGAGCTTTTCGGTATTAATGACGGCTGAGCGAGAATGCAGAGGCACTGCGCCGCCGGTGTAACCGGTACCGCCTCCGCGGGGAATAATGACAAAATCAAGATCAATCAGCGCTTTGACAATGCCAGGCACTTCGTCTTCGGAGTCCGGATAAATGACCACAAAAGGATATTCCACGCGCCAGTCCGTTGCATCCGTTACATGACTGGCCCTTGAAAAGCCGTCGAAACGAATATTGTCTGTCCGAGTGTGTTTCTTCAGCTTCTTAAGAACCAGGCGGCGTAGATCCCAGGAACGCTCAAAAGAGCCCTTGAATTTTTCAATCATCACCAGCGCAGTCTCCATAAGGGCTGCGATCTTACCCGCTGAGACCTCATCAAGCGTAGGAAGCTGCTCGCGAATCGAATTAATTCGGTGATAAAGCGCCTCAATCAGAAGATCTCGCCGTTTCTTATTAAACAGCATGTCCTCCTGAAGATAAGGGTTTCTTTGGATAACCCAAACGTCACCTAACACTTCATAAAGCATTCGGGCGGATCGTCCCGGCTTTCCCGACACGCGAAGCTCGTTTAACAACTGCCAGGCCTCTTTGCCAAGCAGTCGCGTCACAATATCCTTATCCGCAAACGAGGTGTAGTTATAAGGAATCTCTCTTAAACGATTTTGCAGTTCAATCTTTTCGGCCATGGTTCTTCGTTGGTATCGGCTTACGGCTGGTTATCAGAATCTACATTGTGCAAGATTTTTTCTTCCAAGTAATAAACCTAACTCGTCTTTTTCAAATTGAATGGATTCCGGTGGTATGTTTAAGTAATCTTCAACCACTTTTCATACCTCTGTCGACATGTTAGAGCAAGAATACCTTCGACGAATCCTCAAAGCCCATGTTTACGATGTGGCCAAGGAAACACCGCTGCAGCAGGCAAAACTCCTTTCGGCCCGAACTGAGAACAAAATCCTTTTAAAACGCGAAGACCTTCAGAGCGTCTTTAGCTTCAAGCTGAGAGGCGCCTATAACAAAATGGCCAATCTCACGCCGGAAGAACGTGCCCGCGGTGTGATTGCCGCCAGTGCCGGCAACCACGCTCAGGGCGTTGCTCTTGCTGCCAGCAAACTCGGCTGCCGAGCCGTCATTGTGATGCCGATTACGGCGCCGGCCCTCAAAATCAACACGGTCCGCAGATTAGGCGGCGAAGTTGTCCTATTTGGTGAATCCTTCAGTGATGCTGCTGCTTACGCGGAAGAACTTCAGGCTAAAGAAGGACTGACACCGGTGCCTCCCTTCGATGATCCGGATGTCATTGCCGGCCAGGGCACCGTTGGAATGGAGATTATCCGCCAGGCCCAAAACGCCAACGGCAATATTGATGCGATCTTCGTCCCTGTCGGAGGCGGCGGACTGCTTGCCGGCGTCGCCGTTTACGTTAAAGCACTCTATCCCAATATCAAGGTCTTCGGCGTCCAAACATATGACTCGGACAGTATGAACCAGTCCCTTAAAAACGGGGAAAGAACTTTAGTTCCCGATGTCGGCCTCTTCTCCGACGGCACGGCGGTCAAACTTGTCGGCAAGGAGACCTATGAGCTTTGCAAGAATTTCGTAGACGGTATCGTGCTGGTGGACACAGACGAAGTCTGTGCTGCGATCAAGGACGTCTTCCAGGATACGAGAAGCATTCTTGAACCTGCCGGCGCCCTTTCTGTCGCAGGCATTAAACACTACATCAAGCAGAACGGCTGCAAAAACCAGACTTTCGTCGGGGTTCTCTCCGGCGCCAATATGAACTTTGACCGCCTGCGCTTCGTCGCAGAACGTGCCGAACTCGGCGAGCACCGCGAAGTCCTTTTTGCTGTCACGATTCCTGAAAAGAGAAATTCGTTCCGTTCGCTTATTTCGCTCTTAGGCAGCCGCAACGTCACGGAGTTCAACTACCGTATTTCTGACGCAACCGACGCCCAAATCTTTGTCGGTATTCAGACAGAGCATCGAAGCGAAGCGCTCGAAATCAAAAAATTATTTGATGAACAGGGCCTTCCCGCATTGGATATCACAGAAAACGAACTCGCTAAAATGCACCTTCGCTACATGGTAGGGGGCCATTCAAAACTTGCGACCAACGAGCGCGTTTTCCGTTTTGAATTCCCGGAAAGACCGGGAGCACTCTTTAAATTCCTTAACTCTTCCGGATCGAAATGGAATATCTCGATGTTCCATTACCGCAATCAAGGTGCCGACTATGGTCGAATTCTTGCCGGGCTTCAAGTTCCTGAAGAGGACTACGCCCAGTTTGACGAATTCTTAAAGAACCTCGGGTATTCCTACGTTGAAGAAACGGACAATCCCGCTTATAAACTGTTCTTAGGATAGTAGACAAAGAAGCGGGGTTGCCCGCTTCCCGCAGCGGACTGAATATGAGCCTGACAAACAAGGAAAACGTAGACAGAGTCATGCAGGGACTCCCTCCGGAAGCACGTGCGGCGTTAAATGTCATGTCACAGATGCAGCAAAGGCCGCCGGAAGATGTGCTTCGCGATGAGATCAAGAACTACATCGAAGGACGCCTCCCGAGAATTGACATCGAGGGCGCCATCAAGGCGCTGCAGGCTCGGTCCTATCAGGCAGGCTACATTGTCGGTTCGCTCCGGAAGTTTGCCCGAAACTGGAATCGGGAATAGAGAATTTCAAATCACCCAAGAAAAAACGCCGACGATCCGGCGTTTTTTCTTGGGCCTCTGTTTGAGCATTAATCCACAATGTGGATTTCTCCGTTTTCTTCCGCAAAATGGAGGTCGTATTTTTTCTTTCCGTTGACTTCCTCAACCCAAACCGCCACAGGCTCTTCTTCTTCCAGATTCGCGTTAATGAACCGTTCGGCTTCCAAACGGGTGGCGAAGTTTTCGCAGCCGCTCGGATACTCCACGATGATCTGGGTCACAACATCTCTTCTCATCTCAGTGCTCCTCATACTGCGAAATCAAATATGCCACCGAGGCCGTCTGCTTCTTGCAGTACTCAATATGCAGCGACTCGTTGGGCCCATGCGCGTTGGAGTTCGGTCCTAAAGCGCCCGAAACCATAAACTGAGCATGCGGCCATTTCTCGGAGAAAAGTTTCACCAGAGGAATAGATGCGCCGAGCCCCATGTAGGCAGGTTTATTTCCCCAATACGTCTCAGAAGCTTTCTCGAACGCTTTCGTAATCCACGGGGCCGCCGCTTTGGCAGACCAGCCGTTGCTTGCTACCGTAGGAACGTACTTCACATCGGCATTAAAGGGCGGTTCGGCCGTGATAATTTCTTCCAGCGCTGTCGAAGCCTTTTCGGCATCCACATCAGGAGGGAGCCTCATGCCGATCTTCACCGTGGTATAGGGACGCATTACATTACCGGCATTTTCAACCGACGGCATCCCGTCCACGCCTGTAACCGTTAATTCAGGACGCCAGCTGCGGTTTAACAAAGCCTCGCAGGCGTCTTTTGTCAGCGGTTCGGTTTTGCCGTGCCACGGATAAGCCGCAAAAATTCGGTCACCCAAGCTCTCTGCCACGCCCACGTTTTGTTTGTGGATTTCTTCACTGATCTTCGTCTGGAAAACCCTAGGAATAATTTCACCGGTCCTGCTGTCTTCAATACGATCCAGCAGGCGGCGAACGATCATAAAACTTTCCGGAACAATTCCGCTGGCCTCTCCGGAATGCACGCCGACATTCAGAGTTCGAACTTCAATCGTGCCCCCGAGCATGCCTCTGAGCGAGGAAGTCACCCAAAGTCTGTCGTAATCGCCGCAGCAGCTGTCCAAAGCGATCACCAGTCCGATATCTCCGAGCTTCTGTTCGGCTTCCTTTAAATACGATTCGTAGTGGCGGGAGGAAGACTCTTCACAGGTTTCAAACAACCCGACACAGCGCGGATGAGGAATTCCTAACGTTTGCAGGGCCTTCACTGCAGCCAAAGAAGTGTAGAAGGCATAACCGTCATCAACAGCACCGCGTCCGTAGAGACGGCCGTTTTGAATGACGGGTTCCCATGCGCTTTTATCCGGATCCCAGCCCTCGTTAGGCGGCTGCTTATCCAAGTGCCCGTAGAAGAATACGGAACGCTCGAACTTTTTATCCGAGGTTGCATCCACCTCTACAAACAGGCACGGTGTAAATCCGTCGTCTTTAATAATTTCACATCGAAGGCCTTTGATGCCTTGTTTTTCTGCCCAGGCTTGCGCATCCTCCAGAGCCTTCAGAAGAACGCCGTTTTCTTCCCACTTTTTATCAAAATCGGGCGAAAGCGCAGGAAGTCTGATAAATGATTTGAGTGCTTCTTCAACCGAAGTGTCCCACTCATGTGTCACTTTGTTATAAATTTTCTTCAGCATGAACTCTATTCCTTCAAAGTAAACGCTTTGATGTTCAACGCATCTCGAATAATCGCCACGGCAGATTTTGCCTGCTGTTCGGTCATGGACTTACCGGCAACGACTTTGTACAAGCCGTTTGTCGAGCGGATGCTGACTTCGGAGCCTATTTTATCGCCGAGGGTTTCGATGAAACGCTTCCTCAGAGCAATCGCATTGGCCTCAGAGCGGAATACGCCGAGCTGCACGGCGTAGTTTCCTTGAGGAGCCGCCGCTGAGCCTTTGAACTTATTCAGCTCATCGGAAGCCTGCTCTCTAATGGAGTGAATGACTTCTTCTCGAATCTCATTTTCGAAGGTCCCAAGCGTCGTAGTGCTGTCTGCGCCGGCAACGGTGTATACGCCTTCGGGTATCAGATGGCGATCAGAACTCGGCACCGCTTTTTCAATTTCAACCTTATCCGCGGTTACCGGAGACGGGCTCTCCATCAAGTTGCCGCTCTGCGAAGCCAAAGCCTCTATTAAAGCTTCACCCGGATCTTCGCATTCGCCCACCGGAGATGCAGCCTCCTTCTTGTCTTTCGGAATCGCGGCCATCACGGTTGTTAACAGCGGACTTCCCTTCTTCCATTTCCCGGAAGCAATCTGTGCCCGAGTAATTCGCTCAACTCTGACGCGTGCAGTGCCTTTTCCCGCATAACCCAGCTTTGTCGCCGCAGCATAGGACAGATCAATGACACGGCTGTGCAGGAAGGGGCCGCGGTCGTTGACGCGCACAATCACGGACTTCCCGTTCTCCAGATTGGTAACTCTCGCGTAGCTCGGAAGCTCCATCGTGGTGTGCGCCGCGGACATTTCGTACATGTTGTAGATTTCGCCCGTGGAAGTCTTTTTGCCGTGGAACTGCTTTCCGTACCAAGAGCCGTAACCGACCTGGGTCAGTGGCTTATCCCCGGTCATCGGCACGTACCTCTTTCCCATCACCGTATACGGACGATTGGTCGAAGCGATCGGTTTTTCAACTTTGGGCACGGCATCTGCACGACTCATACCGAAAGTCTCCCATTCTTTGGGAGGACCGTCTCGATCGTAGTATTTACCGCTGTTTTTCTGCGTGCTGCAGCCGCTCACAAGAAGCACAAGCGCAGCTGCGCACACCCCGAGGATTCTTACATTCATAAGAGCTCTTCAGTAGTTTTTATTCAATCAGGAACGGTAATCGTCGCCGTACAAAGAAACTTTGATGCGCCGCTGTGCTGAGATTTTCATCAGCAGTCCGCAGCAGATCCCGAGGATCAGCAATGCCGTTCCGCCGTAACTCATAAATGGCAGCGGAACGCCCACGACCGGGAGAATACCGCTCACCATTCCCATATTCACAAAGGAATAAATGAGGAAGATCGTTGCAATCGCACAGGCCAAAAGGCGTTCAAAAACGGTATTAGCCACGGACGCGATGTACAGCGCTCTCATGATCAAAAGAGTGTAAAGGCCTAAGAGACAGATGTCTCCGAAAAACCCGAATTCTTCGGAAAAAACAGCAAACAGGAAGTCACTGGTCCGCTCGGGAATAAAATCCAAATGAGCCTGCGTGCCGTTCATCCAGCCTTTACCGGTCATTCCTCCGGACCCGATGGCAATGATCGCCTGCAGTGTATGGAAACCCGCGCCGAGAGGATCCGAACTCGGATCCAGGAGCGTCAGCACACGCTGACGCTGATAGTCATAAAGCGAATTCCAAACAATGGGCAAAGCAACAAGGACGCCGGAAAACATCAGCAGCAGAAATTTCCAGCTTAATCCGGCAAAGAAAATCACCGCAAATCCCGAAGCCAATACGAGGATAGAGGTTCCTAAATCCGGCTGCTTCAAAATCAAAGCGACCGGAAGCGCCAGCATCACAAAAGCAACCAAATAGTCCCACCATTTGAGCACGCCCTCCTGTGCTGTCAGTCGGAGTTGGAAGTACCAGGCAATCAGCAGCGGCGTCGCCAGTTTCATGATTTCGGAAGGCTGGATCCGGATCACACCGATATCAAGCCACCGGGTCGCGCCCTTCGTATTCACACCGAAAAGCAGCGTGGCAACTAAAAGCACCAATCCGACGACATATGCCGGCGCGGCCAGATTTCTTGTCCATTTGAGCGGCATCGTCGCAAAAAGCATCATCGCCGCCCCCGCTGCAGCAAGGTTGCGGATTTGACCGTCGATTCGCCACGGGAAGCTGTAACCGGCCGAATAAAGTGCAACAAAACCCCAGGCACTCAGAATCAGTACGATCACCATTAAAGGCCAGTCAATCGACCAGATGATCCCGAGCAATCCCTTCAGGATACGGATGTGGAAAGGTTCACGTGTATGTGCGTTCATTCTTTTTTCCCTTTAGCCGTACCCGCGGCTGCCGTCTGAGCTTTTTCCTCCGGCTTTACCGCTTTTTTCACTGCTGCCGTGCTGCGAGTCTTAGTCTGTTGAGTTTTCCCCTTTCCGGCCTCTTCTGAGCTGTCCTTATCCTTGTTCTGCTCAATCAAGTAGTAATCCAGAATTTTCCGCGCCAACGGTGCCGCTGCTGCCGCACCGAAACCGCCGTTTTCAACCATGATCGCCAGCGCAATCTTGGGCTTATCGACCGGTGCAAAAGCAATAAATAAGGAGTGGTCGCGGTGACGCTCCTTAATTTTGTTTTTATTGTAGGTTTCGCCCTGCTTGATACCGAGCACCTGTGCCGTACCCGTTTTGCCTCCGACCGTATAAGGAGCACCCGCAAAAATCGCTCTGCCGGTTCCTTTTTGGGTCACGTCCTGCATGGCGCGCTTAATAAAGTTGACATTCTCTTTCTTCAGCGGAATCACATCAACCGGATTCTTCGCCACAATCTCTTCTTCGCCGGTCTTTGAGTTGATAATCTTCTTGACCAAATGGGGCTTCATCACGATACCGTCATTGGCCAATGTCGCCACAGCGTGCGCAAGCTGCAGAATGGTAAAGGCGTTGTAGCCTTGGCCGATGCCGATGGAAATCGTGTCGCCTTGCGCCCAGCGTTGTTTAAAGCGTCTTTGCTTCCATTCCCGCGACGGAAGAATACCCCGAGCTTCTCCGACGAGATCGATCCCCGTGATCTGTCCGAACCCGAACGGCTTCATGAAATCATGGATACGGTCGATGCCCATCTCCTGAGCCAGCGAGTAGTAATACACGTCGGAGGAAACGACGATCGAACGATGCATGTCGACCGGACCGTAACCGCGGCCGCGGGTGGAATCGCGGAATACATGGTTGCCCAGCTGAAAATGACCGTTGTCGTTGATCACGCGTTTGGGATCACGCACTTTCATTTCCAGCGCGGCCAACGCCATGAAGGGCTTAAACGTCGACCCGATCGGATACGTTCCTCGGAGCGCGCGGTTCATGAGCGGCTTGTCTTCGTCCTGATTGAGACTGTCCCAGGTTTCTTGGTCAATGCCGTCAACAAAAAGATTCGGATCAAAGCTCGGATTAGAAACGAACGCGAGGACGTCACCCGTCGCCGGCTCGATGGCAATAACGGTTCCGCGCCGATCGCCGAGCTCTTTCATAATTTCGCGCTGCAGGCCCATATCCAGCGTCAATACAAGGTTATTTCCGCTTTGAGGCTGCGTCATCGAAAGAGAACGGATCGGGCGGCCCGAAGCCCGTACTTCGATTTGTTCAAAACCGGGCTTGCCGTGCAAAACGTCTTCGTATGAAAGTTCAATTCCCGTCTTACCGATGTTTAACGTTCCCGTGTAGTCGTTTCCTCGACCGCTTTCTTCGAGTCTTGTCTGGTCCCTCTGAGAAATTCGGCCGATGTATCCGACAACATGCGCTGCATCCTTTCCTGCCGGATAAGAACGATGCATACGCGACCTTACCTCAACACCCGGGAAACGCCAGGCCTGAGCAGTAAACCGCGCAACTTCTTCATCGGTCAGATTCGTCTTAACCGGCACCGGACTCAGACGCGGCAGTTCATCCTTAAGACGGTTAAATCTGCGGATATCTCCCTTCGAGATAGAGATGACCTTCTGAAGCTCTTTGATCGTCTGATTAAAGTTGGGCGTCTTGGCCGGTGTGATTTCCAATGTGTAGATCGGATCATTGGTGGCCAAAACTTCCCCATTTTTATCCATGATGATGCCGCGGCGGGGCGGATGAGCCGTCTCCGTTTTGCGGTTTGCTTCAGCCTTGGTCACAAGCTCGTCGTACTGGAAAATCTGCAGATAGGCAAAGCGGCTGGCGAGAATTAAATAAAGCAGGATCGTCACGAACAGAAAAAACCAGCATCTGCGCGTGAACTGCTTTCTAAATTTTTGCTCCAGTTCGAGGTTGCGTCGTTCCATGATGAGGATTAAGCCCTGTAATTAGGAACCCATCGGCGCGCGAGGAGCCAGCACCAAGCCGGCCAAATCACGACACTCAGCAAACCTTGGGCAAAAATAGACCATGGTCCGAAACCGTTTCCGAAACAGAAGGCTTCAATCGTCAGAAGAATCGCAGGAATGTAGAAAATAGGAATCAAGGAGATAGACTGCGCAATGCTGCTTAACCAGCTGAGGCGCACACTCATCAATTCCGTAAAGAAAACCACCATGCAGTAGGTCAGTGCGTGCTGTCCGAACACCGCTCCCGTATCTGCGTCTGTCAGCAGCCCGAAAGCAAATGCCAGCCAATAATAGATTCGCTGCGGCTGCTGGATCGTCCAGAAGACCAAGGTCAAAATCAGAAAGCTCGGGAAATACGGCAGGCGCGATAAGGGAAGAAGATCAAGACACCAAGACAGAATCAAAGTGCCGTATACCCACCAGCCTGACGCAAAAGCGGGGTCGTAAAAAGACTTGTCGGGACGACGGCTCTTAAAGCCCTTGGAGAATTCGCTCATCTTCTAGGCTTCCTTCTGACTTGGCCGTCGCCGGCGTCTTCTTCCTCATCTAAATCAGGCAACTCTACCTTCGTGTCTACGTAAAGGACGAGAACATACTCACTCGTACCAATGGATTTGGGAGAAGCTACGGTCACATTAATGTAGCTGCCGGAGTCACCCGGCTCAACTTTGGTCACCACGCCGACCGGAATTCCCTTCGGGTAGATTCCGTCGAGGCCGGAAGTAACGACTTTTTCTCCGACCTTAATCTTGTCGGAAAAAGGAAGATCACGGCTCTGCAGCGTCGAGCCGTCTCCGCTGCCGCGGACAATTCCGCGAACATGCGAAGTCGTAAAGAGAACCGGAACTTCTTGATTTTTATCCTGAATCAACTGAACCTGACTGGAGTTCGGAGCCACGTGAATAAGCTGACCGGCCAGGCCGGCTTCTGTTACGACCGGCATACCGACCTCAAGACCGTCATTGGATCCGCCGTCAATTTGATAGCGCTGTGTAAAACCGTCCGAAAGTGCGCGGCGAACTTCAAACATTCCTGTTTTAGCCGTGTAAAGCGTTTTTTGCTGAAGCATCTCTTTGAGGACACGGTTCTCCTCACTTAAGGTGCTCATACGGTAGCGCTGCATCTCGCTTTCTGCGAGACGCTTTTTCAGCTCTTCGTTTTGTGCGATAAGGGAAGACTTAGAACGCAGGTAGCTGTCTGCGAAATCGACACCGCGCGCCGGAGAAGAAACGCCGTTATGGATCCAGTCCGAGACCCAGGCAAAACCTGAGCGCACAGGCTCCATCACCTGCATCTGATGGTCGACAACCATCATCAACACCGAGATCGCGACAAAAAAACCGAAGCTCGTGAACGAAGAAGCGCGGGGCGCATTAAATTTCAGGTGTTTTGACGGCCCGACCATACCTTTTGATCGGTCAGATTAACCGAAGCAGAAAATAGAATCTTCGATCTTACCGATGCCTTCAAGTGCAATGCCGCAGCCGCGGACAACACAGCTCAGAGGATCGTCGGCAACGACGACCGGCAGTCCTGTTTCTTCCATCAGGAGGCGATCTAAGTCCTTCAGCAGAGCTCCGCCGCCGGTCAGCATGAGGCCGCGGACGGCAATATCGGCACCGAGTTCCGGAGGCGTCTGTTCGAGCGCTTTTTTAACGGCACCGACCACCTGATTCAGGGGCTCGGTTAAGGCTTCGAGCACTTCGTTGCTCGAAATCGTAAAGGAACGAGGCACACCTTCGGCTAAGTTGCGGCCCTTGACTTCAAATTCTCTGACTTCGCTGGAAACGAAAGCCGAACCGATTTCTTTTTTGATTCTTTCAGCCGTGGGTTCACCGATCTGCATGCCGTAGTTGCGGCGAATGTAGTCAATGATGGCTTGGTCGAATTTGTCGCCGCCCACGCGAACGCTGCAGGCGTAAACGATGCCGCCTAAAGAGATCACGCCGACTTCCGTGGTACCGCCGCCGATATCAATAACCATAGAACCTGCGGCTTCACTAACGGGAAGGCCGGCTCCAAGCGCGGCAGCCATCGGCTCTTCGATTAAATAAACCTGTTTAGCGCCGGCGGCTTCTGCACTTTCTTTAATGGCGCGGCGCTCAACCTGAGTCGAACCGTAGGGAACACAAATAACGATGCGGGGGCGCGGAGTGAAAATGCTCGGGGTATGCACTTTCTTGATGAAACTTTTGAGCATCTGCTCGGTAACGGTGAAATTAGCAATCACACCGTCCTTCATCGGGCGGATGGCATCAATATTTCCGGGAACGCGTCCGAGCATGTTTTTAGCTTCCTGACCCACTGCGCGAACGTCGAGCTTGCCCGAATTACTTTTGTCGGTACGCACTGCGACGACGCTCGGTTCGTTAAGAACCATTCCCTTGCCACGGCAATAAATGAGAGTATTCGCCGTACCCAAGTCAATTGCTAAATCGTTAGAAAAATAATTTCTAATACTGCCGAACATCAAATTCCCCTTGCCGCCTCTCTTTGGCACATATTTCGTAACTGCCTTTACTGCTTTTAGCAACACGTAAGGCAAACGTAAATGATAGACTAAAAAAGGTATTTTAGAGTCCGGGAAAGAGTTTCTTGTTACTTGCAGAAACAAGACTTTTCGGGTCATCCACTTTTGCAGGAAATCCATGTCACTTACTATCAATGACGTGCGACGCATCTCTGATCTCGCACGTATCGATTTGTCCGAAGAGAGTGCTAAGAAGCTCATGGGAGAGCTTAATGACATTCTTTCCATGGTCGAGCAGATCCAGTCTGTCGACACAACCGGTGTCGCTCCTATGCCTCACCCTTTCGGTGGTGTTCAGAGACTTCGCCCCGATGATGTCACCGAACATAATCGCCGCGAGGAAAATATGCAGAACGCTCCCGACGAAATGGACGGTTTATTCTTAGTACCGAAAGTTATTGAATAACATGAAAGAACTTACACATGCCTCCGTGGCGGAGTTGAGCGCTCTTCTTTCTAAAAAAGAAGTCTCTGCAAAAGAAATCGCTCAAGCTTATCTCGACAAAATCGAGGACAAAAAATCATTAAATGCATTCCTGGATGTCCGTCCGGAAGTCACACTCAAGGAAGCCGAAGCCGCCGACCGTAAAATCGCCGAAGGCACGGCTTCTCCTTTAACCGGCGTTCCCATTGCACACAAAGATATCTTTGTCACGCGCAATTGGGCGAGCACCGCCGCGAGCAAAATGCTCGAAAACTACATGAGCCCCTTTGACGCCACTGTCGTAGAACGTATTCAGGAAGCCGGACTCGTCTGTTTAGGCAAGACGAACTGCGACGAATTTGCGATGGGTTCGACCACGGCCAACAGCGCCTACGGAAAAACATTCAACCCCTGGAATGAACATGTCGTTCCGGGCGGCTCCTCCGGCGGCTCAGCTTCCTGCGTTGCCGCGCGCCTGACTCCTGCTGCAACCGCAACCGATACCGGCGGCTCGATCCGTCAGCCGGCAGCCTTCTGCGGCGTCACCGGTATTAAACCCACATACGGCCGTCCCAGCCGCTGGGGCATGATTGCGTTTGCCTCCAGCTTGGATACCGCCGGCGTCATCGCACAAACTGCGGAAGACTGTGCCCTGGTTCTTTCTCAGATGATCGGTTTTGACAAACGCGACTCCACCAGTATTGAACTGCCGCCCGAAGACCTGACGATCGGCCTGAACGACGGTGTCAAAGGTCTGCGCATCGGAGTCCCGCGTGCCTGGATCGATAAGGCCGCTCCTGCACTGAGAGACTCTATTTACGCTGCATTGAAAGTCTATGAAGACCTAGGTGCCGTTCTCGTCGACATCAAGCTGGAAAAAGCCGACTTAGGCGTCCCGGTCTATTACATCATTGCTCCGGCAGAAGCGAGCTCCAACCTCGGACGCTTCGACGGCGTTCGCTACGGTCACCGTGCCCAAAACTACACTGACCTGCTCGACATGATCAAGAAGAGCCGCGACGAAGGTTTCGGTCCCGAACCTAAGCGCCGAATTCTCATCGGTACTTATGTTCTTTCTCACGGCTACTACGACGCTTATTACATTAAGGCTCAGCAGGTTCGCCGTTTGATCGCCGAAGAATTCGATCATCTCTTCGCAGAAAACTGCGACGTGATCGCTGCACCGGTATCCACCGATGCTGCCTTCCGCTTCGACGACAAGAGCGATCCGCTATCTCTTTACCTGAGCGACCTTTACACCGTCCCCGGTTCGCTGGCCGGTCTTCCGAGCATGAGCGTTCCCTGCGGCATGAGCCCGGATAACCTCCCGTTCGGTCTCCAGCTGATTGCTCCGAAATGCAAAGAAGCTCGTCTGCTCCGCACTGCGCACGCCTATCAGAACGTTACCGATTGGCATAAGGCTGTCCCTGCCGGATATTAAGAAAGGATTACAAAATGGAATGGGAAGTTGTTATCGGACTGGAAACACACGTCCAGCTGTCCACTAAATCTAAAATCTTTTCCGGAGCGTCTGCCGCCTTCGGCGCAGAGCCGAACACTCATGCTTGCCCGATCGACCTTGCTCTCCCGGGCTGCCTTCCGGTGCTCAACCGTGAAGCCGTCGAAAAAGCGATCCGCTTCGGCTTGGCCATCAATGCCAAAGTCGCCAACCGTTCGGTTTTTGACCGCAAACACTATTTCTATCCTGACCTGCCGAAGGCCTATCAGATCAGCCAGTTCGAGCATCCTGTCGTCATCGGCGGCGAATTGACGATTCAGGTAGAAAATCCCGACGGAACAACATACGCAAAAACCGTTCACCTGACACGCGCACATCTTGAAGAAGACGCGGGTAAGAGCGTCCATGGCATTGTCCACGGAAAGACAGGTATCGACTTGAACCGTGCCGGCACCCCGCTTCTCGAAATTGTGAGTGAACCGGAAATGCGCAGCTCGGCTGAAGCCGTAGCCTACGCCCGCGCTTTGCATGAATTGGTGACTTGGATCGGCGTCAGCGACGGCGACATGCAAAAAGGCAACTTCAGATGCGACGCCAATGTGTCCGTACGTCCCAAAGGACAGAAAGAATTCGGTACACGCTGCGAAATTAAAAACCTCAACAGTTTTAAATTCCTGCAGGCCGCGATTGACTACGAAGTTCGCCGTCAGATCGAGCTGATCTCCGAAGGCGGAAAGGTCGTTCAAGCCACTCGTCTCTACGACCCGGACAACGACGAGACCCGAGAAATGAGAACCAAGGAAGATTCCATGGATTATCGCTATTTCCCGGATCCCGATCTGCAGCCGCTGGAAATCTCGGACGAATGGATTGACGAAGTTAGAGCCACAATGCCGGAACTTCCCGGCGCCGCTCTGAACCGTTTGATCCAGGAATACGGTATCAACGAAGCCGATGCGATCCAGCTTACGTCACATCGCCCGCTCACCGTTTATTTCGAAACGGCTGCTGCGAATGTGAAGGATAAGAAGTCCGTTGCCAACTGGATTCGCGGTGAAGTCTTGGCCAAGCTGAACGCGGCCGAGCTCACCATTGAAGAAAGCCCGGTATCTGCCGAACAAGTCGGCCAAATCCTCAACCGAATGAGTGACGGCACTCTCAACCAGAAGGGCGCTCGTACGGTCTTCTCGGCGATTTGGGAAAAGAAAGGCGACAATGTCGACGCCCTTATCGAAACGCTCGGCTTGAAGCAGATCTCTGACACCGGCGCCATTGAGGCCGCTATTGATGCGGTTCTGGCTGCTAATCCGAAGATGGTTGCCGAATTCAAATCCGGCAAGGAAAAAGCCTTTAATGCTTTGGTCGGTCAAACAATGAGACTCACCAAAGGAAAAGCCAATCCCGCCCAGGTCAATGAAATCCTGAGAGCGAAATTGGCTCAGTAACCTTTTTCCCTTGACAAACAGGACGGCGGCGCCGCCCTGTTTTTTTGTTATTTAGTGCCGTATTTGCGGCGATATTCGAAAATCGCCTCTTGGTAGGCAGACAGGTCGGGATCCTTCGTTTCTTTAAGGAAGGACATTAAGTCGGAGAGGTCGGCGATCGCTACGACCGGCATCCCGTAGCGTTCCTTGACATCTTCTACTGCAGAGCGGTCTGCTACTTTTTCTGCTGTCCCGGCGCATTCCATGCGGTCTAAAGCCAAAAGAACGCCGGAAGGATGAGCCCCGCAGGCTTCAATGATTTTGACGGATTCTCCGACCGACGTCCCGGCGGAGATCACGTCATCGATGATCACGACATGACCTTTGATCGGAGCTCCGACAGTATTTCCGCCCTCGCCGTGATCCTTGACTTCTTTGCGGTTGTAAGCAAAAGGCAGGTCGTAGCCGAGTTCGGCCATTCTCATGGCAACGGCGGCCGCCAAAGTAATGCCTTTATATGCCGGGCCGAAGATCATATCGCATTCGATACGCCCATCCTCCATCGCCTTGATCAAAGTGCGAGCGTAAAAGTCTGCAAGCTTTGAGAGCATGGCACCGGTATTAAATAAGCCCGCATTGAAGAAATAAGGAGACAGGCGGCCCGCCTTAGTTTTAAATTCACCGAACCTTAATACGTTGGATTCAATACAAAACTCTATAAATTTATGCTGAATGCTGGACATAATGAAGTCACCGGAAGTTAAGACCTAAGTGGCCGATATTCTAGCGAGGCATACTGTGCAAAAACAATCGATTCAAAATTCTTTTCCTCTGCGAACGCGCCTCTCAGTCTGACATTTGTCCTGACCGCGGTAAGATTAGGTATTCTCAATATCGGGTCAGCAAGTGCTTAAGATCATCACCATCAACACCAACGGCATCCGCAGTGCCGTTAATAAAGGCTTTCACCTCTGGCTGGCAAAACAGGATGCCGACATCGTCTGTATCCAGGAATTAAAGGCCCAGCCGAGCGAAGTGCCGGATGAAATTAATTTGGACGGAACTTTTTATCGTTACGTTCACTGCGCCGAAAAGAAAGGCTACTCAGGCTGCGCAGTTCTTTCTCGGAAAAAACCGGATGAAGTCATTATCGGATTCGGCAACGAAGAATTTGACCGGGAAGGACGATACGTTGAAGTCCGCTTTAATAATCTAATCGTCGTCTCTATTTATTTCCCTTCGGGAAGCTCCTCTGAAGAACGTCAGCAGGCAAAATTCCGCTTCCTTGACGTCATTAAAGGCCGTTTAGATGAGCTGATTCGTGACGGTCGTGATGTTGTCTTATGCGGTGACTTCAACATTGCTCATAAAGAAATTGATATTAAAAATTGGAAAGGCAACCTGAAAAATTCCGGCTTCCTTCCCGAAGAGCGTCAGTGGATTACCGATCGGCTCAAAGAAGGCTGGCAGGATGTCTTTCGACGCCTCGATCCGCGTCCCGATCGCTTTACCTGGTGGAGCAACCGAGGACGCGCTCGAATCAATAATGTCGGATGGAGAATCGACTACCAGTTCTCAACCCCGGCAATTGCTTCCACCGCAAAAGAAACCGATATTTATCGGGATGAGCGTTTCTCTGACCACGCCCCGCTCACCGTCGTCTATGATTTTGACTTGAAATGATTGCTGAACAAATACTTTTCTCTCAGGGGTTTGGAACCCGCCATGAATGCACGGGACTTATTCTTCAAGGACGATTCCATGTCAACGGCACTGCAGTGACTGATCCCGATGAGGATATCCCAACGGAAAATCTGACCTTCGAGGTTGACGGGGTTGAATGGCCTTTTTTTGAAAAAGCCATCATTCTGCTGAACAAACCCGAGCACTATGAATGCTCTTTGAAGCCAATTCATCATCCGAGTGTGCTCTCTCTGCTGCCTCCGCCCCTGCGTGTCAGAAAAGTCCAGCCGGTGGGCCGTCTCGATGAAGACACCACAGGACTGCTTTTATTAACGGATGACGGAAAGCTGATTCATCGGCTCACGCACCCTAAGAAACATGTCACCAAAATCTATCGGGTTGCACTTAAGCATCCGATCACCGAAAAGCAAATCGCTCATCTCCTTAAGGGAGTACAGCTTGCAGATTCGCCGGATATCGTCAAAGCCGTCAGCTGCGAAAAAGTCTCCGAACTCGTCATTGATCTCGGCATTACGCAAGGCAAGTATCATCAGGTCAAACGCATGATGGCTGCCGTATCTAATCGAGTCGTCGCGCTGGAACGAATCCGTTTCGGAAACCTCTCGCTGCCGGAAGACTTAAAACCGGGAGAATGGACCTGGGTCAAATCCGTCAAGGAAATTACCGGATGATTCGTTCTTCAAAGCTGCAGAGTCGGTTCTCGGACTTCAAGATCTACCTCAAGCCCGTTTGTCTCAGAATGTTCTTTCTGGGATTCTCTGCAGGCCTGCCTTTGCTGCTGGTATTGGGCACGCTCGGCTTTTGGCTACGCGAGGCAGGCATTGATCTCAAGACGATCGGATTTCTTTCTTGGGTCGGGCTGGTTTACGGCTGTAAATGGCTGTGGGCTCCTCTCGTCGACAATGTCAAACTGCCCTGGTTATCCGAGCATTTGGGCCAGCGGCGGGCTTGGCTTGCCCTCTCTCAGGTGATGCTGATCATTTCGCTCTCCGGCATGGCCTTCTCTAATCCGCAGACGCACATGCCTCAGATCGTGGCCTTTGCACTGCTCACGGCATTTTGCTCTGCAACCCAGGACATATCCTTGGACGCTTACCGCATCGAAAGCGCTTCTGCTGATCTTCAGGGCGCGTTAGCGGCAACTTATCAAACCGGATATCGGCTTGCAATGATTTGGGCCGGCGCCGGCGCATTTGCTCTGGCTGCTTTTTTCCAGTCGACCCCGTCCGGCATCTATGATCAGACCGGGTGGACTTGGGCCTATCTCATAATGGCCGCTTCTATTAGCGTTGGTTTAGCAACTACTTTGCTTTCACCGGCACCGAACGCTTCCGACGAGGAATCCAAACTGCGTCAGCTGGAGGAAATGCGCCATCACGTCCACGCGTTTATCCTTCGTCACCCTTCACTTCCTCGTCCTATCGCTAAGGTAGTCGGCTGGTTCGGTTTTGTCTGCGTTCGGCCGATTGCGGACTTCTTTTATCGATATCGCTGGCACGCCCTCGCTATCCTGCTCCTGATCGCGACGTACCGGATCAGTGACGTCGTCATGGGCGTCATGAGCAACCCTTTCTATCGGGATATGGGCTTTACCAAGGAAGAAGTCGCCGCCGTTTCTAAAATCTTCGGCGTCGTGATGACCTTGGTCGGAACATTCATCGGCGGTATTGTGGTGTTAAGAATCGGCATTCTGAAGACGCTCTTTGTCGGAGCGCTTCTCTCCGCCGGCACTAACCTGCTCTTCTCAGCACTGGCAGGCATCGGCCACAGTCTGCCTTTCCTAGTATTTACTGTCAGCGCAGACAACCTTTCGGGAGGCCTTGCAAGCGCTGCCTTTATTGCCTACCTGTCGGGACTCACGAACGTACAATACTCTGCGACACAGTATGCGGTTTTCTCCTCCATCATGCTGATCCTGCCGAAATTTCTTGCGGGCTTCTCCGGAGTACTGGTCGAGAGTGTCGGGTACTCAAACTTTTTTATCCTGACCGCCGCACTCGGCATCCCGGTTCTCGTTTTAATCCCGATCATCGGTTATCTTTCGCCGCAACAGGGTTCGGATAAAAATTAAGCCTTTTCTTCGCCGTCTTCCGGTTCGTTTAGTTCAGGCAAGTCGTATCCTTTGGTCTCGTGAGCAATTTCAGCCAGGCAGCTGACCATATCCGACAAGGCAGAAGGAAGGTCTTCTAAAGGAGCATCTTTATCAAGGATGGTCTTGACCTGAGCAAAGTCTCCTAATGCTTCTTCGGGAAGATGACGCAGAACGCCGTGCAGAGAGCGAGCAACAGCGCGTGAATTAGTATCCAGAATACCGGGCCAGGTTTGCGCGGCTTCCAGAAAACCCAATGCGAAAGGTTCAAGGGCTTCAATTGCTGCTTTACCGATCAAAGGACGGCCCTTCTCGTCTTCTGCTTCAAAGTAAACAGGGTCCAGCGGTACGGCCTGCGCCAGCTGATCTCCGATTTGATGGAAGCGTTTGAGGAGCAGCGCTCTGAGTCGCTTATCGCTCGCCGCATTTCCCGTTCCGGCATCCTTTGCTCCGACCGTTGACAAAATATGGGGAAGCCAGTCTTTGGTCTCCGGAGTTTTCGGAAGCAGCTGCACCGCCGTCATAAAACCGTCGGCTTCGGCTAAATCCATTGCCTCTGCTTCCACCGGAATAGAAGCTAATAACTCATCCGTCTCGACAAATTCGTCATCGGTGACGGCATTTGACTTATCCGACATTTTCTTCTGCTCCTTTTTCTGTAAATTGTTCCAACAGCTTGCGGACTTCCTCGCTGTCCCGAGATTTTACAAGCTTCAATGTGAGTCTCTGACAGCTGCTCCGTTTCAAAGACCTTATCATTTCTTTGACGATCGGTATCTGCATCGGCACCATAGAGAGCTCGTTAATGCCGAGTCCGAGGAAGAAAGGCACCATCTCTCTGCGCCCTCCCATCTCGCCGCAAATCGAAATCGGTTTATCCTGCTTCTGAGCTACCTTGGCCGCTGCACGAATTAATCTCAGCACTGCGGGATGACATTCGTCATAAAGAGGTGCCACAGAAGGATTTCCGCGGTCGACGCCGAGTGTGTACTGAATAAGGTCATTGGTACCGAGAGAAGCAAAATCCGCTTCTGCCAGAAGTTCCTCCGCGCAGATCACGGCTGCGGGCAGCTCGATCATGATGCCCACCGGCACAGTATCATTAAAGTCGAGTTTTTCTTCCCTGAGCTGCGTTTTTGCAAGCTCGACATATCGCTTCGCTTCTCGGATTTCCTGAAGACTGGATATCATCGGCAGCATAATCCGCACATCCGCACCGTAGGCGGCTCGTAAAATCGCCCGGATCTGCGTGATGAAAAGATTCGGATTGGCCAAGGTAAAACGAATTGCTCTTAAGCCCAGTGCAGGATTATCTTCTTTTTCCGCACCCGAGAAATAGTTGCGTTTTCTGGCCTCGGCATTGAGCAGCTTGTCACCGCCGACATCGATCGTGCGGATCGTCACCGGACGTCCCGCCATTGTATCAATCAGCTCTCGATAACTTTCCATTTGCTCGCGTTCATCCGGAAGGTTGTCCCTGCCCATGAACAAATACTCGCTGCGGAACAGCCCCACGCCTTGAGCGCCTAAGTGCAGAATCTCATCCAGCCCGGAGACCATGGCCACGTTAGCCTTCAGAGTTACTCGGAACTTGTCTTTCGTTTCTGCTGCACGTCTGCGGGCACGATACAGCTGGGAATACTTCTTTTCCTGAGCTTTGACGTTCCGTTCAATCTCTTTAATTTCAGCAGCCGTCGGATTGCAGATGATCTGACCGCTGTTGGAGTCCACAAAAATGCGGTCATTATTTTTAATAACGGAAACTGCCCCGGCCACTCCCACGACTGCAGGAATAAAAAGTGTTTGCGACAGCAGAGCCGTATGGGAAGTCGGACCGCCTTTTTCCGTGACGATGCCGACTAAATCCAGTTCTTCATATTCTGTAAGCCAAATGACATCGGCAATCGAAAGATCATTCGTTACCAAAATGACTTCCGATTGAGCATTGCGTACTTTCTCTTGGATTTTACGACGTTCTCCCGTCAGCTCTTCCTGCAGTCTGCGAATGACATGCACAATGTCGTCGCTGCGTTCTGCTAAGTAGGCATCTGTCAGATTGTCAAAGAGCTTCAGCGTATCTTCCAAATGTTTCTGAAGGGCCCACTCGACATTGATGAGCTGCGATTCAATCCGGTCGGAGACATCTTCAAACATGGTTGAATCGTTCACCAAAAGCTTGAAGACTTCAAGAAAGGTTTTGACCTCTTTCGGGGCCTTTTTAGGGGAACGGCGGATCATCTGATCGAGCTCTCTGCTGACGGAGCCCACTGCCTTTTTGAGCCGGCCGATCTCTTTATCAACATCTTCGGCAGTTACCGAATAGCGAGGCACCTGCAGGGAAGAAGTCTGCATCACTCTGGCGTGCCCGAACCCAATACCGCTCGACACACCCACGCCTCTTAGCTCCTGCCGCTGAGACACAAGCTTTTCACTCATGCTTAATCCTGCTCTCCGAACTTGGTATCAAAAAGCTCCTTCAGCTGCTGCAGAGCTGATTCTTCATCCGTCCCGTCAGCACTGATTTTTAAAACCGTGCCCTTAGAAGCAGCCAAAAGCATGACGCCCATGATCGATTTTCCGTTCACGACACGGCCGTCCTTATCAATTTTGATTTCGCTCAGAAATTCATTCGCTTTCTGCGTGAGTTTGGCTGCCGGACGGGCATGGAGTCCCAGGCGATTAATAACTTCTACTTCAATGGTTTTCATCGGTGCACTCTCCGGGAATACAAATAACGGGACGGACTTCCTGAGCCTTAGCACGAAGTTCTTCGAAACTCAGCGAACGATAGGTGAGCATTTTGAAGAACAAAGGAAAACTCAAGGGAGAAACCACCATGCATCGCTTCCCGCTGATGTATTTCTTTAAGACGTTGCAGGGTGTTGCGCCCTCTATGTCCAAAAGAATAATCATTTCATCCGTTTGGACTGACTCCCACACCTTCTTAAGATGTTCGAACTGCTCCTTCTCTCCGGCATCCGAATCGATATCCGCCGCTGCACAGTGATCGATCGGCCCCATGATTTGAGTCGCAGCCTTGAGCATGGCACTGGCAATCGGTTTATGTGCCGCCAGAATGATCCCTTTGGGCAATTTCTCCATTCTTCAAACTTCCTCTTAAAAGATAACGACATTTTATATGCGGCGCTGTCACGCGGTCGCTCATTTAAAGTCTCTCGGGTTTCCTCACGCCCCCATTCCAACTAAAATATTTCTTTCACTCATTGAGGTCACTATGGCGATCGTTACTTTTAAAAGCAATGCTGCAGGCGAAATCTATATGTTCCGTGAAACGGCTGAAAAGGTTTTTAAGGTCATCGGAAAACCTTTAGGTATCCGCGGGGTTCTCACGCCTGAGGAGCTGCCTGCTGCTATCGCGGCACTGAAGACCGAGATGGAGAAAGAAAAGGAATATTTAAAAGCCGTCCGAGAACGGGAAGACAAACTCTTTAAGGAAGGCAAGGACTTGGACGAGGAAAAGAAACCTTCGATCGAGCCGCCTGTGTACTTCACTCAGCGAGCTTACCCGCTGCTGGAAATGTTTGAACTGAGCCTCAAGGACGACACGCCCGTCGTATGGGGTGTATAGCAGGAATTGATGTCTTAGACGGACAGAGGACGACGGAACGCCGTCCTTTTATTTAATGCTCGGTTCTGCCTAGGCTCTCCAGAAACCGCGTGTAAAGAGGACCAAAACGGTGAAAAGTTCCAAACGGCCGATAACCATCAGGAAACAGCAGAATAAGACTTGAAAGTCTGACAGAGCGGAAAAGTTATACGACGGTCCGAGACTGCCTAAAGCCGGTCCTAAATTATTCAAGCAGGCTAAAGCTGCGGAAAATGACGTAAGACCGTCCAGCCCCGAAAGCAGAAAAACAATCGTACTGATCAGCGCAATCACGGTGTAAAGCATCAAAAACGCCATTACCGAAAAGATAATCTGTTTATCAATGACTTTGTTTCCGATAATCAGAGGACGTACCATGCGGGGATGGAGAATGCGTTTAAATTCCAAATTGCCCTGCTTCACCAACGCAATCGCACGAATCATCTTAAAACCGCCGCCTGTGGATCCGGCACACGTGGCAAAACAAGAGCCGAATAAAATCATTAACTGAACCACCAGAGGCCATTCCCCGTAGTTGGTGTTGGCAAAGCCGCCGGTACTGATCACGAAAACCGTATTTGTCACGCCGTAATAAATTGCGTCGTAGACATTGGTATAGGTCTTGGAATAAAACAGCATGAAGGACGCAAAAATCGAAATGAGCGCAGCCGTGCCGATCCAGCCGCAGGTCTCCACATCCTTCCAGTAGACCTTCAAAGACAGCTTTCTCCACGCAATAAAGTGCATCGAGAAGTTAATGCCTCCGATTAACAAAAATACCACACAGACCCAATCCACCGCTCTGCCCGGCCAATAGGCAAAACCCGCGTCGTGGCTGGAGTAACCGCCTAAAGAGACCGTTGTAAAGGTGTGCATGATGGCATCATCCCAGTCCATTCCTGCAAAGTGATAGCAGACAGCGCATGCAACGGAGATCGCCAAATAAATGTTGTAGAAAGCCTTCGCCGTATCGGCAATACGAGGCGTGAGCCGGCCTTCTTTCATCGGACCCGAGCTTTCTGCCCGGAAAATCTGTGAGCCGCCGACACCCAACAGAGGCAGCACTGCTACCGCCATCACCAGAATTCCGATACCGCCCATCCAGGCAAGGAAACACCGCCAAAAATTCACGCTGAGCGGCAGTCTGTCCAGCCCTGAGAGAATGGTGCCGCAGGTCGTCGTAATACCGGAAGTCGCCTCAAAGAACGCATGGACAAAGGAAATGCCTTCAATATTGACGTAAAGAGGAATCGTCGCGGCTAAGGCCAAAAGAACCCAAGCCATCGTAACCAAAAGAAAGCCGTCCCGAGGAATCAGCTCTCGCTTGTAGCGCCGTGTCAGGAGCCACATCAGCAGCCCGGTGAAAAAAGTAATGCAGAATGCAATCTCAAAGCCGGCGGAGGCCCCGTCGTTCTTCCATAAAGACAAGGCCAGCGGAATCAGCATCGACAGAGAAAAGCCGATGATGATCGGTCCCAGAACATTAAGTACGGGAAGCAGCATTAGGCGAAGAACGGGCGGCAGCAGCTGCATCTTAGAAGAACCCTACGGAAGGCGCGAAAAGCTTTTCCACTTCGGAAATCTGACGTTTGTTGCCCATGAAGACAATGACTTGGTCTCCGTCCAGCACCTCCGGCATTTCGTTGGCCATAAAGACTTCCTGAACACCGCTGACGGTCCGCAAAATACAGCCGATCGCCGTTCCTTGAGGCATTGCAATTTTATCGACAGTGCGCCCGATAACCTTCGAGTTTTTCGCAGAGCCGTGCGCGACAATTTCCATCACCTCCGCGCCTCCTCTGCGCAGCGTATGGGCCGATAACACATCTCCTTGTCGGATATGCCGCAGCAGATCCGAAAGCGTGGCTTCCGTCGGAGAAAAAGCAATGTCAATACTGGTCCCTTCAACCAGATCAATATAATCCGTGCGGTTAATCAAGGTGATGGCACGGTGTGCACCGAGTTTCTTAGCCAGAAGACAACTCATAATATTGTCTTCATCATCATTGCTGACCGCGACAAAAAGGTCTGTGTTGGCAATGCCCTCGTCAATGAACAAGCTCTCGTCGGTCATATCCCCGTGGAGCACCAGGACTGAGCTGGATAGGTTTTGGGATAAAAATTGGCAGCGGGAAAGATCCGACTCAATGATCTTGACGTTGTAGGCGTCGCCCGAAACCGTCTCGACCTGATCCAGCGCTTTTGCGAGCTGCAGTCCCAGACTGCCCCCGCCGACAATCATGACTCGATCCGAACGCCGCGTCTTGACTCTGAATGCCTTCACAACGGCATGAGCACACGTCTTGGTCGTGAGAAAGAAGATCTCGTCTCCCGCCTCTAAAACAGTCTTTCCGTCAATATCGTCCAGCCGGTACTTCTGCCGGTAAATGGATACGATCTGAACCTTGACCCTCGGCAGTTCGTCCTGCAGCGCACTGACCGGACGCCCGCACATTTTTGAAGAGCTGACAATCTTTACCGACATGAGCACCACATCGCCGTCTGAGAACTCAATCACTTGGAGCGCTTCAGGGTACGTAATCAGCTGAACGATGTAGTTGGTGATCGCCTCCTCCGGCCAAATGACCGAAGTGGCACGGAAACCTGAAGTCGACAGAAGCGCCGGGTACTCTCTCAGTTCGTCATTGCGAACGCGCGCAATTCGAGAGGGCACATTAAAAAGCTGCTCGGCAATCAGCGTTACGGCAAGATTGGTTTCGTCATTCGCAGTAACAGCAATGATCATGTCGGCATCTACGGCGCCGGCATCTGCGAGAACGGAGGGCGAAGTGGCATCCCCCACAATCCCCTGAAGGTCGTAATTGCTTTGAATTTCCGCAATCTTGGCTTTATTGGTATCGACAATCGTAATGTCGTTAGATTCGGACACTAAATTGCCCGCGACGGAGGAGCCGACTTTTCCCGCTCCGATGATCAGAATCCGCATTTCTCCTCCTTAGTTACGCTCAAGGAATTACTCTTTTGCCTTGCCGATTTTGCCGACTTCAATTCCTAACTGCTTCAATTTACGATACAAGTGGGTCCGCTCCAATCCTGCAAAGCTGGCCACTCGCGTAATACTATTATTTTCGCGTTTTAAGAGATTCAAGAAATAAATGCGTTCGAATTGGTCCCTTGCCTCTCTAAGCGGGGCACAAAAATCCACTTGGTCAAGAAGCTGGGAGGAAGATGCACTTCCCGATTTATCCTGTGATTGAAGCGGCGCGGGAGCCGCCGGAATAGGCGCCTGTGTCACGGATCGTATCGGCGCCGGTTCAACGCGGTTGTATTGCGGACGGGCAGCAGTTCCGATCTTGGGTTCACGAGGACTCTTGGCCAGCGCTTCTTTTACCGAACTGATCAGCCGAGACAAGGCGATGGGCTTCTCTAGAAAGTCTACAGCGCCGAATTTCGTCGCCTCTACGGCCGTATCCAATGTGGCGTGACCGCTCATCATGATGACCGGGACATTAAGCTGCCCTGTCGCATTCCACTCCTTGAGGAGTGAAACACCGTCATTGTCTGGCATCCAAATATCAAGCAGAACCAAATCCGGATGCTGTGTCATTGCAGAGCGTGCTGCACTTGCATTCTCTGCCAAAAGAACTCCGTAGCCCTCATCGGATAGGATTTCAGAGAGAAGTTCCCGTATTCCGATCTCGTCGTCAACAACCAAAATTACTGCCATGTTTTTCTATTTGTAATAAAACAATTCTTTTCATTTTACCGAACGAAATCAATTCGGTCGGTTTTGTTCGTGCCAAAGGCGGTGAAATACAAAGGTAAGCCTTGCGCCGCAGACTCTTCCGTCTGCATCTTTGCGATTTTCAGCGGCAACCATCGCTCCATGTTCCTCGGCAATTTTCTTTATGGTTGCAAGTCCCAGTCCCGTTCCGGAGGACTTCGTCGTGACATAAGGCTCAAACGCATGTTCGAGAATTTGATCGGTAAAACCCGGTCCGTTATCCGAAACATCCAGTTCTACCCCGTCAACCTCATTGCCTTCATCCTCCACCACCGAAGCTCGAATGCTGACCACCAGCTTGTCTTTATCCGGCACTGCTTCCATAGAGTTCGACAAAAGGTTATGGAAAACCTGACGAAGTTGGTTCTGATCTGCCTCAATCGGCGGAATCCCCGGCTGCAGGTACAAATCAATACGCACGCCCGCTGCCTGATAAAACTTCACTACCTCTTCAATAAACAGTTTCAGATCAAGCTTGTCATAGTGCGGAGCGCCGATCTTGGCATAGAGACGGAAATCATTAACCATCTGCTTCATTGCCGTTACTTGGTTGACAATTGTCTTGGTTGCGCGCTCCAGAATTTCTTTATCACGTCCCTCGAGCTTGTCTCCGATCTTCATCTCAACACGCTCAGCTGCCAGTTGAATCGGCGTGAGCGGATTCTTGATTTCATGAGCCAGTCGACGAGCAACCTCTCCCCACGCTTCGGTACGTTGAGCAGACACAAGAGCGGTGACGTCATCAAAAACAATTAAGTATCCCTGAGCATCCCCGATCGGAAGACGTGTGGCCCTCGCAAAAAGATTTTGCTTGGTCACGGCGTTTTCAGGGCGCTGATACTCACACTGAAGTGTGATATCCGTGCGTTCATCCGTTTGCGTTATCAATTTTTCGACGACCGCAGAAGCAAAGCCCGGAATCGCCTGCGCAAATTCCACCTCCAAACGATCGGTCAGAGGAATGCCCAAAATTCGGGATGCACTGGAATTCGCGGAGATAATCTTCTTTTCGTTGTTCAGAACAATAACACCGGAAGACATCTTGGCCAAAATGCGTTCCAAATAGCTCTTAGCCTGTTCAAGCTCCGCCCCGCGCCGCACCAAGTCCGCCTGCGTCTGGGCCAGCTGTTCGGTCATGCGGTTAAAAGAGCGGGCCAGCTCCCCGACTTCATCGTCGGCTTTGACTTCGGGAATGAGATCGTATTTACCTTCTGCGACCTTTCGGGTTCCCTCCAGCAGCATCATCAGAGGCTGACTGATGCGGTTCGCCATGATCACAGAAAGGGCAATGGCGCCAAACATTGAAAGCAAGAGTACCAGAGTCAGGGAAATAAGATAAATATTATTTAGCCCGGCCCGAGCGAGCACCATTTCCTGATAATCCCTGTATCCGTTCATCAGCGTCTCGGCATTCGTAGACAGGGAAGGCGGAACGTTATCCACGACTTCCAGAAAAACAGTTTCGGATCCCGCCGGCTGCAAAACTGAAGAACGACCCTTTAGATAGTCAGGCTGCTCGGCTCGATAAGCAAATGATGCAATGCTTTCTACGGACGGCACGGGCACGATGACCCTGGCCTTCTGCATACCGCCTGCCTCGTCGTCAATTTGCTGCCAAAATCCTCGTGTCCGCACTGTTTGGAGAACACGATTCGTCGGAACACTGGGAACTAAGCTTCTGAATGAACTTGCACTGACGGTAATAAAGTTACCGGCGGAATTGACCAAAACCGCTTCCTGCAGTCCCTGACGCTCCCGAGCGGCATCCAGCACCGTCAGCCAGTTTGTCGGAGGAGTCTCCGAGATCTCATTGGCAATAGCATGAGCCTTTTTTCGCAGGGAACTCTGGAAGTTCTCCACTACTTCTCTGCCCAGCGTCAGGCCGGAATCCAGAGCACGCTCCACGCGGACATCAAACCAGGATTCGACTGACGTATGGAGAAACTGGACAGAAGTCGCAAAAATTAAAATCCCGGGCACAACGCCGGTTAAACCGAGGGCCAGCGCAAATTTTGAGAGAATTTTAACGCCGTATTTTTTCTTTTGCGCCCTGCGGTAGAGCCGATATAAAAGAACACAGACAAGACCGAGAAAAACAAGGGCAGTGATGCTGTTGAGCCAAAGAAGCAGCGTGTAGTACTTTTCGAAAAACGTACTGTTCTGACTGGCCAAAACCAGAAGAAAAAGCAGTACGCAGCTCACACCGATCACTGCGATCAGCCCAAGCCGGAAGTACTTGGACATTTATTTCTCCCCGGCGCCCTTAATCTCGGCGTCAAACCATCCCGAATTCAAATTCCACCCGTCATCCTTTCTCAGTGTTACTTGGAACGGGCGAGGCAGTTTGGAAGTGTCTAAATAAAAACGAGCCCGCGCTTCATAATCTTCAGGATTAAGACTGCGGTAGGAGCCCACATACAAATTATTTATCGTTTTAATAAATCTGAGAGCACCCTCCAGCGAAGCGAAACTTTGCGTCATACCGCCGATGGCAACGCGGTAGCTGCGCGTAAGAGGATTAAAACTCAGCCGGATAGTCTCTTTAATCCCGCAAATAGGGCGATCAAACCAGTACCAGCGTTTTTTTTCCACCTCGACTTCAATCACGAAATAAAGCGTGATACCGCGCTGAAGAACATCCTCAACCTCAGAGCTCAGTTCAAATTCAAAACTGCCGCTGAAATACAGCCCCTTTGCCGGCACTTCGTGCCCCTCAATAATGGGGTCAACAGGCACGACAACATCCGAAGCCAAGGCACTTAGAGAAGCACTCATGGCAAGGAAGCTAATCGCAAGCAGTTTCTTTAGGTACATCAAATTTTCTCAAGTAAAGCGTAAAAGAATCCGTCATGCGTAGCAGGCCATACAGAATCAGAATCCTGAAGGCTCTCTGCGGGAGCAAGCGATAAAAGTTTCTCGCCTTTCGGTCCGATCGGAATCAGTTTGGCGTCGGGATGGCGTGCGCAAAAGCCCTCGATTCCGCGCGGTCCCTCTTCGGGGAAAACCGAGCAGACGGCATATAGAATTCTGCCATTATTTGCCAGGAGGGGCCACATTGTTTCCAGAAGCTTTCCCTGAGTTCGGGCAAGTTTGCCAATATCCTCGGGCTTTCTTGACCAAGGAATATCAGGATGTCTTCTTACGATTCCGGAGGCGGTACAGGGAGCATCCAGGAGAATCCTTTCAAAGGGCCGCCCGTCCCACCATTTTTTAGGCTCGCCTGCGTCTGCAACCGCCACTTTTGCTTTCAAACCCAGTCGGTCAAGGTTTTCGGTAATCCGGGAGGCACGCTTGGGATCAATTTCAAGCGCTGTCACATCCACCTCGGCCAGCTCCAAAATATGAGCCGTCTTACCGCCGGGAGCCGCGCAGGCGTCCAAAACACGCATGCCCTTCTTTGCATCAAGGAGTTCGGCAGCCAATTGACTGCCGGCATCCTGCACAGAAACCTCTCCCTCCGTGAAACCGGGAACGTCTTTTACCGGCTTCGGAGACAGAAGGATCAAGCCGAATTTTCCGACTCGCTCTGTCGGGATCCTTGCCTTTTCCAGTTTGGCTTTCGCCTCTTCTACCGATACTTTTCTTGTGTTGACGCGAAGCGTCATCGGCGGATGTTTTTGCTGAAGCGCAAAAATTTCAGGCGCTTGTTCGCCAAACACAGCCTCGTAGCGTCGAATCCACCAGTCGGGAGCATTGAAACGAACCGTCGGCTGCTTTTCGGCCTTCGCTAAAAGCTCAGTCTTTTCTCTACCGAATCGCCTCAAAATCGCATTGACGAAATTTGCGGCCTTCATCATTTTGCGGGAATGCTTCGCCGCTGCCACCGCTTCATTAACGACAGTAAAAGGCTTTTCTTTTCCCTCGCTCAAAAGACCCAGCGCAAGTTCGATTAACGCCAATACGTCGTCAGCAGGTGCGCGGGAGATGAGATCCGAAGAGAGTTTTTGCAGAAGAGCTCTCTGGCGTACAGCGGTGTACAGAACGCTTTGGCAGGCGCTCCTGTTTTCGGAATCCTTCGGCAGTCCTTCGAGCACCTTCTCTATCGAGAGACCCTTTTTGACTCCGATCCAAAGCGGAATTGTCTGCGTAAGAGTGACGGCTAAGGAGGCGGAACTCATTTAAGAACCTCCCCTTTGGAAAAGGCATGACCGGCAATAAAGTCTCGAACATCCAGCTGTTTTCCGCCGGGTCTCTGCAGACGGGTAATACGCAAAACAGAACCGCCGCCGCAGGCAGCTAGAATCCCTTTTGCACCGCTTTCAATGACTGTTCCCGGGGCCTCGCCGGTTTTCTTTTCCGGTTCGGCAAAAGCCATCCAAATCTTAAGAACCTCGTCGCCGCAGGTGCAGAAACAGCCCGGAACCGGATTAAAAGCTCTGACCTTATCGGCAATCTTATCGGCAGACGCCGTCCAGTCAATCTTGCCTTCCGCTTTCGCAAGCTTGGAGGCGTAAGTGGCGCCTTCCGGCTGAGGGAGCGGAGGAAAAGCTTCAGGATCCCGCAAATACTCTATCAGCATCTCGGCTCCGACGCGGGAAAGCGTCTCGGTAAGATCGCCGGCCGTATCCTCGGGCGTAATTTCCACGGAACGCTTCATCAGCATGGGTCCGGTATCAAGTCCGGCATCCATCTGCATCAACGTAATGCCAGTTTCCTTGTCTCCCCGCTCAATGGCTCGCGCAATCGGTGCCGCCCCGCGCCATTGCGGAAGGAGACTGCCGTGAATATTTACAGCCTTCAGCGTCGGATACTTTTGAGGCAGAACGCCCGAGGGAATATCAAGAACAAACTGAGGAACGATAAGACCATAAGCCGCCACAACGAGGACGTCCGCGTTTGCTTCCTGCATTTTTGCCAGGACTTCGGCCGTTTCCTCGCCGCCTTTTTCGACTCTGAGGGTGAGCGGGGTGTAAACCGGAATATGATGCTGCTTGGCCAGCGCCTTCACAGCGCTTTCTTTCAGCTTGCGTCCGCGCCCTGCAGGGCGATCCGGCTGAGATAAAACCATCACAACTTCATGTTCACTCTGAATTAATGCCTCAAGGGCTTTTGCCGCAAACTCCGGCGTTCCTGCAAAAATTATTCTCATCTTGTCCTCTTAACCCGAATCAGAATTGAAATTGTAATGACGAAGCTGATTGTTTCATAATCAATGCTGACTATTTTCGGTGGTTTGCTCATGCCTTTTGCTCATTTAAAAACGGGACGCTTTCACTACGAGGTGTTCGGCGATAAACAGCTTCCGGCCGTTCTCTTAATCATGGGACTGGGAATGCCGGCGGCCGGCTGGCCCCGGAGCTTTATTTCCATGCTGCTGGAAAAGAGCCTTCGCGTCATCACAGTTGATAACCGAGATGCAGGCTTGTCCGAGCACTTTTCTCATCTGAAAACGTCTATGTCCGTTCCTGCCGCCATCGGCAGGACGCTCCTTCGCCTGCCCGTCCAGGCGCCCTACCTCCTCGAAGATATGGCCCTCGACTTAGTGCAGCTGCTGGACGAACTAAAGCTCCAGAGAGCGCATGTTGTAGGAGCCTCGATGGGAGGAATGATCGGTCAGACCCTCGCATCGATCCGACCCTCGAGAGTCGCGTCCCTCACTTCCGTCATGTCAGCCTCGGGCAACCCGAGAACAGGCCTAGGAAAACTGCGCGCGATTTATTCAATCCTGATGCACTCGGGAGACCTGTCGACCGAGGATGGAAGAGAGAAGCATTTAGAAAGAGTGTTTATGACGCTGAAAAGTCCGAGTTATGAGTACTCTGCGCAGGAAAAGCAAGAACTCCTTCACGAAATGAGCCGCTACGAGATTGATCAGGCTGCTGGAGAACGTCAGCTCCTGGCGATTCTGGCAAGCGGAGACCGATCCGGCGACATCGCCCGTATTACCGCACCGACATTAGTCATCCACGGCGAGGACGATCCCCTCCTGCCGCTGGCGGCGGGAAAAGAAGTTGCTGACTTAATTCCTAAGTCTGAATTCATCTCCCTGCCGCGCATGGGACACGACTTGCCCCCGATCCATTTCGAAACAATCACGCGGTCAATCGCCTCTCACGTTTGGCAGGCGGAAGCCTAACTTAGGCCTCTTCCTTAGCGGCCCGCTCTTCTTCAAGACGCATCTTGCGAATCTTGTGGCGAATACGCTGTTTCTTAAGCATGCTCAAATGATCCACAAAAACCAAACCGTCTAAGTGATCCATTTCGTGCTGAACGCAGACGGCTAAAAGTCCGTCGCATTCCAATTCAAAAAAGTTTCCTTCCAGGTCCTGAGCCTTGATCTTTACCTGAGCCGGTCGGGTGACCTTGTCGTAAATACCCGGAAGCGATAAGCATCCTTCTTCCCAGGGTTTAGTCTCTTCGCTTGACTCAACAAGTTCCGGATTGACCAAGACCTTCAGGTCATTCTTCTCTTCGGTAATATCAATCACAATCAATCGAATGTGGCGATCGACCTGTGTGGCGGCAAGACCTACGCCGGGAGCTTTGTACATCGTTTCGGCCATATCGGCGGCAAGCTGCTTGAGTTTGTCGTCAAACTCCGTAACCGTTGCTGCCTTTGTTGCGAGCCGCGGATCAGGATATTTAAGAATCGGAAGTAAAGCCAACTTTATGCTCCAAAAATCAATTTGTTATCTGTAAACCTTTAATAATACTCGTCGCAGCAAGTACTTATATACGGACTAAAACACCTGTTACATGTTGATTAACGGAAAAGAAATAACCGCGTCTTTGAAAAAGTGCTAATTTAGAAAAAGACATAAGTACATAATTATTGGATTAAAAATGGGCAAAACACTTGTCATCGCCGAAAAACCGTCTGTTGCAGGAGATATAGCAAGGGCGATCGGCGGTTTAAAAAAAGTCGGAGACCACTACGAGGGAGATTCTTATATTGTTGCTTCCGCTGTGGGTCACCTTCTCGAACTCAAGGAGCCGGCAGAATACGAAGTAAAAAGAGGTAAATGGAGCTTCGCCAATCTTCCGGTCATCCCTTCTCACTTTGATCTTGCTCCGATTAAAAAGTCCGAAACCAAGTTGAACGGACTTAAAAAACTTCTCAAGAGCAAAGAGGTTGACAAAGTCATAAACGCCTGTGATGCGGGGCGCGAGGGCGAGCTGATCTTCCGCTACATTATGGAAGCGGCCAAGAGTAAGAAACCGATTTATCGTTTGTGGCTTCAGTCCATGACAAAGGGTGCAATCCTGGATGCCTTCAAGCATCTGAGGACGGACGCACAGATGCAGCCTCTGGCGGATGCTGCCAAGAGTCGCTCGGAAGCGGACTGGCTGGTAGGTATTAACGGTACCCGCGCCATGACGGCTTTTAATAGTAAGGACGGCGGTTTTTTCCTTACGACCGTCGGCCGAGTCCAGACACCTACACTGGCTCTCGTTGTTAACCGCGAAGAGAAGATTCGAAGCTTCGTCCCGCGCAATTACTGGGAAGTGCATGCCGACTTTAAGGCGAACGCCGGTATATATGAGGGCAAGTACTTCGATCCTGCCTTCAAAAAGAGTTCGGATCCTGACTTGAAAGCCGAAAGGCTTTGGTCCGCCGAAGAGGCGCAGAAAATTGCAGACGCGGTCAGAGGGAAGAAAGGCACGGTAACCGAAATATCCAAACCTTCGACTTCTTCCTGTCCGGCCCTTTACGACCTGACCACACTGCAGCGCGAAGCCAACTCCCGCTTCGGCTTCTCCGCTAAGACAACGCTGTCAATTGCCCAGGCGCTTTACGAAAAGCACAAACTGCTCACCTATCCTCGTACGGATGCCCGCGCACTGCCGGAAGACTACCTTCCTACCGTTAAAGAGATTTTGGGTGCGGTCGCTCAGACCTCCTCCCTCGGTAAGTTCGCTCAAAAGGCCCTGCAGGATAACTATGTCGTGTTCACCAAAAAGATCTTCAATAATGCCAAGATCAGTGACCACTTCGCCATTATTCCGACCGGTCAAGTGCCCAAAGGGGCTTTGTCCGAAGTCGAGCAAAAGATTTACGACTTAGTAACGAAACGCTTTATCGCTGTTTTTTATCCTCCGGCTCAGTTCTTGAATACAACACGAACAACGGTTGTTGAGGGATACCACTTCGTGAGCGAAGGAAAAGTGATGCAGCATCCCGGCTGGCTGGAAGTTTACGGGCGTACAAGCGAAGACTCCGGCAGCGAATTAGTTCCCGTGACAAAGGGTGAGACACCGCTTGCCGTCAAGTCAGATGCCCTGGGACTCGCAACAAAACCACCGGCTCGCTACACCGAAGCGACGCTGCTGAGTGCAATGGAAAACGCCGGAAAGACTGTTGAAGAAGCGGAACTGCGTGATGCGATGTCCGAAAAAGGCATCGGAACCCCGGCCACTCGTGCTGCAATCATCGAAGGACTCATCGCTCAGAGCTACTTGATTCGCGAGGGACGCGAGCTGATTCCGACGGCAAAAGCTTCTCAGCTCCTTACGCTCCTTAAAGGCCTGAACATCGAAACGCTTTCCGAAGCCGAGCTCACAGGCGAGTGGGAATACAAACTGTCCCAAATTGAAAAAGGGCAGCTTTCTCGTAAAGACTTTATGAAAGAGATCGGTGATCTCACCCGCAGCATTGTGGATCGGGCGAAAAGCTACGGGGCCGACACGGTTCCTCTGAGCAATCCTGCCACTCTGAAAGCCCCCTGCCCGAAATGCGGCGGAAAAATTGTCGAAAACTATCGTCGTTTCGCCTGTACTTCCTGCGATTACAGCATTCCGAAACACCCGGGCGGCAGAACCTTTGCGCCAGAAGAGGTTGACGAACTGCTGACAAAAGGCCAGATCGGCCCCCTCGAAGGATTCATCAGCAAAATGGGACGACCGTTCTCTGCCGTCCTCAAGCTCGGACCGGCGCCGGACTACAAGATTGACTTTGACTTCGGAGAGAAGCCGGAGAGAGAGACCGTCGATCTCGAAGAACTTCGCAAAACCGAACCCGTAGGAAAATGCCCAGTCTGCGGCAAGAATGTCTATGAGACGGAAAATGCCTATGTTTGTGAGGATCATCTCGATCCGAACGCAAAGAAGAAGTGCACTTTCCGCAGCTCGAAAGTCATTCTGCAGCAGCCGATAAGCCGAGAAGAGATGAGCAGACTGCTTTCCACCGGATCCACAGATCTGCTTCACGACTTTGTGTCTAATCGAACCAAGCGGAAATTCTCTGCTTACTTGGTCACGGACAGTAAAGGCAAAATCGGATTTAAGTTTGAAGAAAAGACCGGCGACAAAAAAACGACCGCTCCTGCCAGAAAATCCACGGCCAAAACCGCTAAGAAAACGGAGAGCTAAGATCGTTCGGACAAAGTTGGTTTAAATGAAAACGGGAGTGCTGACTCCCGTTTTCGTCTTATTTAGGCTGTCCGTCCGCAGACGATTCGGCCGCCGTTTCCTGCTCCGAGGACTGCTCCGGGAGAAGAGGTTTCTTATCTTCGTCCTTCGAGCCGATTTTGGTCACTAAAATCTGGTCAATTCTATGGCGTTCAACGTCGATGACTTCAAATCGATAACCGCCGTATTCAATGTGGTCGGTTAACTTCGGAATCTTGCGAAGCATATACATCATAAAGCCGGCCACGGTCTCATAGGTTTCATCTTCCGGCAGCTGACCGAAATCGAAAACGCGCTCCACATCGTCAATCGGCGTTGCGCCGTCAATCAGCCAGGAGCCGTCGGAACGCTGAACAATCTGAGCCTCGTCAGGTGTTAAAACAAATTCGCCCATGACGGTACTCATAATGTCGTTCAATGTAATCACACCGACGGTCAGGGCATACTCATTCAGCACCACCGCAAAGTCGGATCGCTGAGTCTTAAAGAGATCCAAAACTTCGGACAGTGTCAGCGAATCAGGAACCGCGGGAAGCGAAGAAATGCAGTTTTGATCTTTAAGAGAAAAGGTCTTCCCTTCAATGACTCTGCGAAGAATGTCTTTTGAATCCACATATCCGATCACGTGGTCAATATCTCGATCGCAAACGGGGAACTTATTATGGGGGCTGGAAGCAATCTTCTTGGCGATGCTTTCATAGCTTTCATCCAGCGTGAAATAAACAACATATTCCCGCGCCGTCATCGCGCTCGGAACCAAGCGGCTCTCCAAATCCATCACGTTCTCAATGGCGGCCTGCTCGCTCGGCGCAATTAAACCGGCAGCTGCGCCCGCGTCCACCGTCGCGACGATGTCCTCACTGGTGATTTTGTTTTTGTTTTGGGTCGGAAGACCGAACAGCTTCATTAACGCGTTGGAGATAACCGTAAGAAGCCAAACAAACGGTTTCAGAACTTTGATGAGAACTTGCATTGAGCCGATCAGACGCACGGAAATTTTTTCCGGATTCGTCAGACCGATGCGTTTCGGCAGGAGGTCAGCAAAGATAATGAACAACATCGTGATCAGAAGGAATGAACACAAAAACGACGTTGTCTCTAAGTATTGAGCAGGAACAAACCACTTGAACAAACCGGCAAACACATCCGTGAAAGCGGCCTCACCGACGATACCGCCGAGAATAGCAACCGCATTAATGCCGATCTGAATAACAGAGAAGAACGGCCCGGGTTTTTCCTGAAGATTAATAACCTCCTGGGCTCGCTTATCACCGTTCTCGACCATTTGAGTCAATCTGACTCGGCGAGACCCGGCAAGAGAGATTTCCGATATGGCGAAGTAGGCGGCCGCCACGATCAGAGCGAAGATAGATAAAAGTTTTAAAGATAAATCCATGCTTGTCCTTTCCTTTCCCGTATTAGCCTACCAAAAGGAACGTCCAAACATAAGAAGATTTAGCAATTCCTCTTACAAGTAAGGATTGATGTTCCCAAGCTGGTAATGTCTGATCTTGTCTTTCAAAGCATCGGCTTCGGCCATGTAGTGGATCAATAAAGCCAAGGCGTCGCTCTGAAGATCAAAAGTCCTGCGCAGTCTGGCGGCCTTACGGATGACGACAAAACTGCGGGAAACATATCGACCGTGGTCTAAAAATTCATCCAGTGCGCCCAGATCTTTAATTTCATTAAAAATCTCAGCGGGCAGCCCGCTTACTTCCTGCAGTTCTTCGGGACTGAACGTGGTCTGCACTTCTGTAACAATCATCTGACTCATCGTTTATCTCCTACAGGTTTTCTCTCGGGTTGAATTTCGAGGCTTCCGCTATCTTCTGATAGAGTTCTTTCACTTTGTCAGAAGGAGCAGGCGGAACAACGATCGAGATCAGCAAATACATGTCGCCTGCCGGTCCTTTCTTGTTCGGGAAACCTTTGCCGCCGATACGAATCTTCTGCCCTGCCTTGGCGCCGGCCGGAATCTTGACGGAAATCTTTCCGCCGGAAAGTGTCGGTACAACGACCTCGGCCCCCAAAACCGCTTCGAAGTCTGCCAAAGGAACCGTCTGATAGACATCTCTTCCTTCAACCTTGAAACGGCCTTCCTCAATGATGTTAATTGTGATGTACAGGTTCCCGTTCGGACCGCCGTTGTAGCCCGGACCGCCCTTACCTGTCACTCTCATCTTCTGTCCGTCGATCGTGCCAGCCGGAACTTTAATTTCCAGAGTCTTTGTGACATGGCGGACCCGGCCGTCAGCCGTTTCTTCCGGCTCGCGAAGAGAAATGCTCACAGTGGTTCCGTTAAAGGCCTGTTCAGGTGTAATTTGAACTTCTGCGTTCAAATCCTCGCCGGCCTGCGGACGTGCGGCACGGGCTCCGCCTCCCATGTGAGAGAACAAATCAGCAAAATCAAATCCGCCTCCGCCAAAGTCAAAGCCTTCAAAACCGTGCGAAGCGCCGCCGAAACCGCCCCATCCGGGCGGCGGTTCAAAGCTGCTTCCTTCTCTGCGCTGACCGAGTTGGTCATAAGCGGCCTTCTTTTCCGGATCGGACAGAGTTTGATAGGCCTCGTTCACATCCTTGAACTTGGCTTCAGCATCCTTTTCTTTGGAGACATCCGGGTGATATTTATGTGCCAGTTTCCGGAAGGCCTTCTTGATATCGGCTTCCGATGCTGAACGATCCACGCCTAAAATTTTGTAGTAATCCTTGTATTCCATAACAAGTCCCCTGTGTGATCGTCTCAGTTTGTACCTTTTAATGCGAATTAATCTCCCGACCGTCTAAAAATGGGCAATTCCATTGAAATGAAAGGCCGTACCCACAAGTTTTCCCTCAAAGACGGTTGAAGCGGGTTTCAATGTGTTAAAAATTAATCATCTTTCCAACCGGAGAATCTCAAATGAATCAAACCATTCTGGCCAGCGCCTTGGCGGCCGTATCCCTCTCTCTTGCCGCTCCTGCTTTCGCAGGTCCGGTTTTGGACAAAGTTAAGGCAAACGACGTAGTCGTGTGTGGTGTCAATACCGCTGCGCCCGGCTTCTCAAATGCGGACAGCAAAGGCAATTGGACGGGATTAGATGTTGACTATTGCCGCGCTTTAGCTGCCGCGGTTTTAGGCGACGCCAATAAGGTGAAATTTGTCCCCTTGAACTCCCCGCAGCGCTTCTCCGCTCTTCAAGCCGGCGAAGTTGACGTCCTCGCCAGAAATACCACCTGGAACCTCACTCGCGACGCCTCTCTCGGCGCCGTCTTCGTCGGTACAAACTACTATGACGGACAGGGTTTCCTGGTTCCGAAGAAATTAAACGTAAAATCCGCTAAGCAGCTGAACGGTGCCACAATCTGCGTTCAATCAGGCACCAGCAGCGAGCCCAGTGTCGCTGACTATTTCAAGTCTCACGGCATGAAATACAAAGCCGTTCTGTTTGATACCACAGAAGCCACTCAAGGCGCCTTCCTTTCCGGCAGATGCCAGGTTTACACAACCGACATGAGCGACTTGGCCGGCGCAAGAACAAAAGCACCTAATCCCGATGATTATGTGATTCTGCCCGAAGTGATTTCCAAAGAACCGCTCGGACCTTCCGTCCGCCGCGGCGATAACGAATGGTTCCAGATTGCCCGCTGGGTGCTGAATGCTTTCATCGAAGCTGAAGAAAAAGGCATCACTCAGGCAAATGCGGATGAACTGCGAAAGACTTCAACAGATCCGAATGTAAAGCGCCTCCTCGGCTCCGGCGAAGATATGGGCAAGCTCCTCGGACTGGATAAAGATTGGTCTTATCGCATCGTCAAACAGGTCGGCAACTACGGAGAGAGTTTTGAAAGAAACTTAGGACCGAAGACACCGCTGGCGCTTCCCCGCGGAATCAATAACCAATGGACAAACGGCGGCATCCTCTATGCACCTCCCATCCGCTAATCAATTTCATTTTTGATTTATATTTGATTGCGGCAGGGAATTTAATGTTCCTGCCGCAATTCCGCAGTATTGAAAACCAGTTAGTAAACGATAATGAATCACCCGCACGGTGACGCCGCATGGCACAGAAGAGAAGCGACCAGAAAGCGCAAGGCATTTATTTGGCAGTCGGCCATTCTTGTTGTCCTCACCATCATTTTCGGCAGCTTCATCTTTAATATTTCTGCCAATCTCGCGGCTAGAAATATCCACTCCGGTTTCGCCTTTCTCCATGAACAGGCAGGTTTTGAAATAGGTGAGTCGCTCATCTCTTTTAGTTCTACGGAAGCTTATTTCAAAGCCTTTCTTGTCGGGCTGCTTAACACCATCAAAGTTTCCGTCGTTTCTATTATCACGGCGACGGTGCTAGGCGTCATCATCGGCTTAATGAGGTTATCCAAGCATCCTCTTTTGAAGTTTCTGGGTGCGGCTCACGTCGAGTTTTATCGCAACATTCCTTTGATTGTTCAGCTGCTGCTCATTTACTTGATCATTACCGAGCTCCTTCCTGATTCCATGGAAGCGGTGAAATTCGGCTCATGGGGGCTGCTTTCTAAGGCAGGACTCCAATTCGCCGTACCGGTTTTGAACGGTACGGCCTGCGTCTGGTCTTTTATCGCTGCAGGCTTGGCTTTCTTCTTCACCCGACCGCTTTTCCTCAAGATTTACACAGGTTTGATTTCGACGGTTTTTTCGCTTTCGACGGCCCTTGTCGTCGGAGGCGCCGCCTGGCTGTGCTTCGGGATCTTCGGCGGATGGTCCAAACCGGAACTGCAGGGATTCGCTATCGAAGGAGGAGCTTCCCTCTCGCCGGAATTTTTGGCGCTTTGGATCGGCCTGACATTCTTTACTTCTTCGTCGATCGCCGAAATTATCCGAGCAGGCGTATTAGCCGTGCCGAAAGGACAATGGCATGCCGCTGAGGCGCTCGGGATGACGCGCTTGGAAGCTATCAGCTACGTCATTTTTCCCCAGGCTCTCAAACTTGCCGTCCCGCCCTTGGCAAGTCAATACATGAACCTTACGAAAAATTCTTCTTTAGCTGTCGTCGTAGGCTATCCGGACTTGGTTTCCATCGGCAACTCGACCATCAACCTCAACGGCCAGGCGCTGGAAGTCATCGTCATCATCATGTCTGTTTATCTGTTCTTAAACTTGGTGATTTCTGTCGTGATGAACAGCATCAACAGAGTTGTTATTAGGGGAAGCCGATGAAACAGCCTCAAAATGCTTTCCCCGCCAGCCTCTGGAGATCGTTTTTCTACTCCCCGATTGCCTCCGTTGTGACGATCGGTTTGTTCCTCCTTATCGGAGCGGCAGGCTGGTATGCCTGGAAATGGGGCGTTTCGGACGCCATTTTCAGAGCTGACTTTAAAGCGTGCATGAATAATCATGACGGGGCCTGCTGGGGCTTCGTCGCGGAGAAATGGCGCTTAATCTTATTCGGCCGCTTCCCTTACGACGAACAATGGAGAGCCGCAGCGGCAACCGGCGGCGTTATCTTGATGCTCGTCATCTCAGCTTTTCCTCAGCTTTGGAACCGCACCGGATGCAAAATCCTGACGGTCGGCTGGATTCTTGTCCTCGGCGCCTTTTTCGTACTGATGTTGGGCGGCTGTTTCGGCCTTTCAAAAATTGATCCGGACTACTGGGGCGGTTTGCCGCTGACAATTATTCTGACGCTCTTCGGTATGACGGCGTCCACTCCGCTGGGTATTCTTCTCGCTCTCGGACGGCGCTCCAAAATGTCTGCTGTCCGGATGCTTTGCATCGGTTACATTGAACTCGTGCGCGGAGTCCCTCTGATTACCGTTTTATTTGTCGCCTCCTTCATCTTTCCGCTGATTCTTCCGCCCGGATTTAGGATCGATGCGTTTTGGAGAATTGTGATCGGTATCGTTCTTTTCCAGGCTGCTTACATGGCAGAGACCATTCGAGGCGGTCTTCAGACGATTCCTAAAGGACAATATGAGGCGGCCGCATCACTGGGTCTATCAAAGTACCAAATCTACACTTCGGTTATCCTCCCGCAGGCATTGGTCACTGTCATCCCAGCATTTGTGAATAATCTGCTCTCGACGTTTATGGATACATCCTTAGTGACCATCGTCTCCATGTACGACTTGACCGGCAGTCTGCGTCTTGCTTTGGGCGATCCCAATTGGCGCAATTTCTTCTTAGAAGGCTATCTGTTTATTGCCATCATCTACTTTGTATTCAGCCTAATCATGTCTCGATACAGCATCTGGCTGGAAAAACGTATTCAGCGCAGTAAAGAACAGGCTGCGCTCTCAGCAAAAAAGGAACATTAACGTCATGGCTTTAAAAGAGGTTTTTCAACACAGCATCGCTTTATGCGATATCGATCCTCAACTGGCAGGCGTAACCTGTAAGCAGGTCTGGGAAGCCCTCAAGACGGCCTATCTGAACCGACACGAATACCTGGACTTCTTCCTCGACAGCAAGCCTTTAAAGACTGAAACTGTCGGAAAAAAGGAGAAGATCGACCTGGAAATCAAACTTTCCGGTCAAAACGGCGGCCAGACCATCGTTGAACATCACGAACTGGATCCGGAAAAATCCATCACAACGACGATTGACGCAACGGCCGCCGGTACGGAGTCACAGCTAAAGATCGTTTTGGAAGAAGCCTCTGAGGGCTACGCCCTGAACTTTACGTATTCCCAAAACTTGGACGAGAGTCAGTCCGAACAGTCGCCGGAAGAAAAGGAATACCGTCAGTTCTTGTTCCGAGCTTGGGCTTGGAAAGACAGAGAGATCTGTAAAGCGGCAGCGGCTCAGCTGGAGAAAGATGTCAGCGCCGGAACCGTCCAGTAAACGAGAGTGAAAAACCGAAGGGGCCGCATTGCGGCCCCTCTTTCATTCAAATCTGAACGACGTCAGAATTAGATCTTGCCAACCAAGTCAATGGAGGGCTTCAAGGTCTTCTGACCGGGTTTCCATTTAGCCGGGCAAACCATTCCGGGGTTTGCTTCGACGAACTGGGCAGCCTGAACCTTGCGGAGAAGCTCTTTGGCGTCGCGTCCGATGCCTTCGTCATGGATTTCGCAAATGACGATACGGCCTTCGGGATTGATCACGAAAGTACCGCGCTGAGCAAGGCCGGCGCTTTCGATCATGACGCCGAAGTTACGAGTCATCTGACCTGTCGGATCGCCGAGCATCGGGAATTCGACTTTCTTGATGGCTTCGGAGGAATCGTGCCAGGCTTTGTGCGTGAAGTGTGTGTCGGTGGAAACGGAATAAATTTCGCAGCCGATCTTTTTGAACTCAGCATAGTTATCAGCGAGGTCTTCAAGCTCCGTCGGGCAGACGAACGTGAAGTCGGCCGGATAGAAGAAAACCACGGACCATTTGCCTTTCAGGTCTGCGTCTGTGATTTTTTTGAATTCGAAGCCCTGGAAGGCCTCAACGCTGAAAGGCTGAAGCTGGGTGCCTACTAAAGACATGAGTATTACTCCTTAAAAAAAGTTTGTTTCAACAAGATAGAGTAATTGAGAGGGTTTCGCAACCTTAAAAAATCATTTTGGGTCTACTTTTCTTGTTCTTAATATTTTTTCTATATTTTTCAATTAATTAACATTTAGAAATAGTTGGAGGATTTTGTAACGCGATATTTCTTGTTAAATCACCCACTTACCGCTATTATCGAAGGCTCGTTTCTTTATTCTTAGGAGCTTACATGTCCGGTCCATTGCTAAAAGAAGCCCCGGTTCTTCCGCCTCTTCCTGAAAATGTTAATGAAACTTTCAAAATCCTGGAAAACAATCCCGTTGTTAAAGATGCCCTGAAACAAATTAAAGAAGAAGAGCAGCTCACCATGGCCGACCAGATCGCCCTGACAGAGATTGAAGCTCCGCCTTTTCATGAAGAAGTCAGAGCCGCTTACTTTGCAGACAGACTTCGTGAGCTGGGTCTGACCAATGTCCGAATTGATAGAGAAGGCAATGTTATCGGCATTCGTCCGGGTAAAGGCAACGGCCCGCGTTTAGTTTTAGGCGCCCATCTCGACACTGTCTTCCCGGCCGGAACGAACGTAAAAGTTCGCCGGGAAGGAACAAAGTACTACGCGCCCGGAATCTCGGATGACGCCCGCGGCCTGGCCGTCGTGTTAGAGGTGCTGCGTACTCTTCAGAATTTCAATATCCAGACCGAAGGGGATCTGCTCTTCATCGGAAGCGTAGGAGAAGAAGGCAACGGCGACCTGCGCGGAGGAAAATATTTATTCTCTTCCAAGGAAGAACATATCGACGGCTTTATTTCCGTGGACTCTGCCTGCGTTGCTCGGCTCCTCCATGGCTCTACCGGTTCTCGACGTTTCCGCGTCACTTATGAAGGACCCGGAGGGCACAGCTGGGCAGCATTCGGCATCCCCAGCGCCACGCACGCATTGGGCCGAGCCATTGCAAAAATAGCTGATCTCACCGTTCCTGAGACTCCGAAAACAACCTTCACTGTAGGTACCGTCGTCGGCGGCTCTACCGTTAACTCCATCGCCGCAAAAGCCACGATGGAAATCGACACCCGCTCTATCAATAATGAGGAATTAAACAAGATTGTCGATAAGGTCCTTCCGCTGCTAACCGAGGCTTGCGAAGAAGAAAACAAGCGCTGGAACGCTTCCGAAGAAAATAAGATTAAGGTCATTATTGATCCGATCGGACATCGTCCGGCCGGAGATCAGCCCGACTCCAGTCCTGTCCTTTTGGCCGCACGCGGCGCAATGAAAGCCGTCGGCATTGAGCTGCGCTCCTATGACTGCGCCAGCACCGACCAAAATGTTCCGCTTAGCTTAGGCATTCCTGCAACCACGATCGGCGGAGGCGGATCCGAAGGACACAACCACAGTCTGACTGAATGGTATGACTCGACCGATTCTTACCTCGGCCCTCAGTTAGCACTCATGACGGTTCTTTCGCTCGTCGGCTTAGAGGGTCAGACTAAGCCTCTGCTTCCCAAACGTACCGCCTCTTAAAATCTTTCGTCATTAACCATCCGGAACTCGCCTTTCAACAGAGGCGGGTTCTTTGCTTTTTGGGAACAAAGCTGTCGCCGAAAAGCTAGCCTTCATTTGTTTCGGCTACACTTCCCGAATCAGTAACTTCTTTCTAAGAAATGGTGTTTGGTGTGCCCGGCAAATTGAAATTTATTCTCGTTTCGGCGTTATTAATCGCGCTTGGTGTTCCTCTGACCGGGGACCGAACGATTGCCGCAGAACATTCTCCAGCCACACCTCAGGCTGCCGCCGCTGCGAAAAATACGGCAGAAGAATCAGTCGTCAAAGAAAATGAGGGGGCCTCTTCTGACCCGTCAATTCCTGAAGTTAAATTGACGAGCCGCATTCTTTTTCAGCTTATTGCGAGTGAGATTGCCCTTCAGAGGGGCCAGCCCGGCGCGGCTTACCAGACTTACCTTACGTTAGCTGAAGAAACCGGAGATCCGAGAATCGCCGAGCGCGCAGCGCAAATCGCGCTTGCTTCAAATGCGCCGAAAGAGTTTCGAAAAGCTGTCTCCGAATGGATCAAACTCTCACCGGATAACCCTAAGGCTCAGGAGGCCTTTATCGCTAGCGGCATTGTTTCCAATCAACTGGATAAAGTCGCCGGCACCGCAGCAGCCTTCTTGGCCAAATCTAAAGACAAAGGGGCCGAAATTATTAAGCTCCAGACCCAGCTGGCTTTGATGAAGGACAAAGCAAAGGCTTTGTCTTTTTTCCGAACGGTTACGGGAAAATATTCCAAGTTCTATCAAACCCAGCTCGGATTAGCCCGGCTGGAGGCCTTAAACGGGAACCTGGCGGCCGCTGAAAAGTACGCTAAGAACGCATTCAAAATCGTTGAGAATGAAGATACGGTCTTAACCTACGGAAGTACTCTGCTTCGAACCAATCCAAAAGAGGCAGAGCAAATCCTGGCTCGTTATCTCAAGAAAAATCCGAAGGCTGTACGCATCCGTGATGCTTACTCTCAGCTGCTCTTCCAGACAAAGAATTTCGCAGCTTTGGATTCTTTAGAAAAAGAATATAGAAATGATGATCGTTATTTGATTGCCCTCGCGATCAGTTATGTTCAGATTTCCGACGCTAAGAAAGCAAAAGCCATTCTTGAGTCCGTTGTTGAACGTCTGAAAAATAACCCGGACGACGAAAATCTCTCCCGCGCTTATCTGCTGCTGAGCGATATTGCCGCGGATGAAAAAGAGCTTCCGAAAGCTCTGGATTACGCATCTAAAGTCAAGGGAAAATTAACCGCTGCCGCGGCTCTCCAGACGGCAAATATTCATTCTCGCGAATCCAAATGGGATGACGCCCTGAGGGCGCTCGAGACGATAAAAGAAGATCAGGAACCCGCTATCGTAGAAGAGGCCGTCTTGTTTAAAGCTCGAATCCTTCTGGAAACTAAAGGAGAGAAGGCTGCTTTTGATGCACTGAATGCTTCGCTGATCTCTATGCCCTACTCCAAGGCGCTTCATTACGAAGCCGCTATGCTTGCTGAACGGCTGGACGATATTAAAACGGCAGAATTCCATTTAAAGAAAGCAATAGAAATCGATCCGGGCTTTGCCAATGCTTATAACTCGCTTGGTTACACACTCTTGGAGCAGACAAAACGCATCAAGGAAGCAGAGCGTTATATCAATCAGGCCTATCAGCTCGATCCGAGGAATCCGTACATTCTGGACTCTAAAGGCTGGTTGGCCTTTAAGCAGAAAAAATACACTAAAGCAATTGAGTATTTGAACGATGCGCTGAAACTGCAAAAAGAGCTTGATATTTATTTGCACCTTGCCGAGGTTTATTGGGTCCAGGGCAATAAACGCAAAGCTGCTGAAGTTCTGAAAGAGGCCGAGAAGCTTTGGCCCGATGCAGCAGAGCTCACCACATTGAAAAAACGCCTAAAGATACCAAATGCGCAAAATTAATTGCTTAGCATTTCTCTGCCTATTCTTACTGTGCTCCTGTACCGCCCTCACTCCTCAAAACGCAGAATTGTGGACAGGACGGTTCTCGGTTGCCTCTAAATCCGGAACTTCGGTAGACAGGCACAGCGGATCTTTTCGATTGATCGTTCTGCCTGAGAAGAAAATTCTGAACATAAACGGACCCTTCGGAACCAAAATCGCCTCTATCGAAGAAACTCAGGATGAATGCACATTGATCAACTCGGACAACGAGACCATCAAAGCGCGAAACTCCTCAGCTCTGGTTTATCAGGTCATCGGAATACCTTTAAGTATCGATCGCATTCTTGCTTGGCTTAAAAACGAAAGAAATGCCGATGACTTCAATTCCTACGACTTGAAAGTAAGTTCCGAAGATAAGGGTGGTGCTCTTCGCATTCGAGCCGAAGGCTATGTGCCCTCGACTGATTCTCAAGTGACGCTGACAATCCTCCCGAGGAGAGAACCGTGAAATGCTGCTTGAATCTGCCGGCCCCGGCAAAACTTAATCTGTTTTTGCACGTCGTCGGCAGAAAACCGGATGGGATGCACTTGCTTGAATCCGTCTTCAGCATGATCGACTTGTGCGACTATCTCGACTTTGAAGTTCTTGATGAGCCTCAAATCATTCGGGAAGGCGATATCTGCTGGGCTTTGGAAAAGGACCTCTGCTACCGAGCAGCAAAGCTCATGCAGCAGTTCGCTCCTGATCAAGGCGTGCGCATCACCGTTCGTAAGCACATCCCTGACGGAGCCGGCATGGGCGGCGGTTCCTCAGACGCAGCTACATGCCTGATTGCGCTCAATAGACTGTGGAATATTCATAAAAAACGTAACGAACTTTTAACCCTGGCAGTACCGCTTGGAGCCGACGTTCCCTTTTTTATCTTCGGCGAAACCGCCTTTGCCCAAGGTGTCGGAGAAGTGCTGGGCCCCGTCGTTATTGACGATTTCGAGGGGGCCGTAGTCTTCCCCGGTGCAAGTGTGCCCACGGCGGAGGTGTTCAAAAGCCCTAATTTGACAAGGGACACGGATTCCATCAGAATTACGAATTCCTCTAGCGCGGCTTTGCTTCGCCTGCCGCTAGATTTCGGGCATAACGACCTCGAACCTGTGGCAGCAGAGATCTGTCCCTCAGTGAGAGAGGCGATTAACTGTTTGAAGCAGTTAGGAAAAGCCCGAATGACCGGCTCAGGTTCAGCAGTGTTTTACGCGGTAAAATCGGGCGCAGAAGTGCGTTTGATTTCTAATCTACCCATAGGTTGGAGACAATGGGCATTCAGGAGTCTTAAATTTCACCCGCTTTATGACTGGGTTTGATTTAAGTCTGCTGTACGTAGGGGAGTAGCCAAGTGGTTAAGGCACCGGGTTTTGATCCCGGCACGCGAAGGTTCGACTCCTTCCTCCCCTGCCATTTTTCGGACGAGCTTCTCGTCTTTTATTTTTGCGTTTTTTCACTCAGTTGATCGAGCACAATCATGGTCCAAATGGTTCCAGACAGCCTGATGGTCTTCTCAGGCAACGCTAACCCGAAATTAGCACAAGCTGTAGTTCAACACCTCAATATTCCTCTTGGCCGTGCTACGGTCAGCCGCTTCTCTGACGGGGAAGTTCAGGTCGAATTAAATGAGAACGTTCGCGGCCGCGATGTTTTCATCATCCAGCCAACCTGCCAGCCCACAAATGATAATTTGATGGAATTGGTCATTATGGTTGACGCGCTGCGCAGAGCATCCGCTGCTCGTATTACTGCAGTTATTCCTTACTATGGCTATGCACGTCAGGACAGACGCCCTCGTTCCACCCGTGTGGCCATCAGTGCGAAGGTTGTTGCCAATATGCTTCAGGCAGCCGGCATCGACCGCGTTCTGACGATGGACCTTCATGCAGACCAAATCCAAGGTTTCTTTGACGTTCCGGTAGACAATATTTATGCCAGCCCGATCCTTTTAGGTGATTTGTGGAAACATAACTATTCCGATCTGGTTGTCGTATCTCCTGACGTTGGCGGTGTGGTTCGTGCTCGCGCCGTTGCAAAGCGCATGGAATGCGATCTTGCAATTATCGACAAGCGCCGTCCCAGAGCCAACGTTTCCGAAGTCATGAATATCATCGGAGAAATCGAAGGCCGCACTTGCGTAATCGTCGATGACATCGTTGATACCGCCGGAACGCTCTGTCATGCCGCAGATGCGCTTAAAGCCCGCGGCGCTAAGAGAGTGCTTGCGTATGCAACACACCCGGTTTTCTCCGGCAACGCCGTAGAAAAAATTACAAATTCCGCGCTTGATGAGGTCGTTGTTACTGATACAATCCCGCTTCGTCAAGACGCACTTGACTGCCCGAAGATCAGACAGCTGTCCTGCTCTTCTCTTCTGGGCGAAACAATTTCTCGCATTGCTTGCGAGTCCTCGGTAAGCAGTTTGTTTGCCGAATAGGTACCCCACTGTCGGCTGGTCGCGGCTGACAGTTTTATTTTTGGAGTTTATTTAAATGAAATTCACTGCTGTCACACGTAAAGCGCAAGGTACGGGTGCGAGCCGCCGCCTTCGCCGTGCGGAAAAGCTTCCTGGCATCGTCTACGGTGGTAAGGTTGCTGCTACCCCTATCGAACTTGATCACAACGAAATTTTCCATGCTCTCCGCAAGGAAAAATTCCATGCTTCCATCCTTGAGATGGTTCTTGACGGCAAGTCCGAACGTGTCCTGCTTCGTTCTTTCCAGATGCATCCGTACAAACCGCAGGTTCTGCACATCGATTTCCAGCGTATTTCTGCCGATGAACAGATCCGCATGAATGTGCCTCTGCATTTCGTCGGTGAAGAAAAATCTCCGGCTGTTACAGTTGATAAGACCAACGTTAACCACGCTCTTACAGAACTTCTGGTTTCCTGCTTGCCGGATCAGCTGCCTGAATTCATCACAGTCGACCTCTCCGGCCTTACTGTCGATAAACCTGTTCACGTTTCTGACCTCGTTCTTCCGGAAGGCGTCACCGCTGTTCTGAAGCCTGAGGAAGATCCGACAGTTGCTTCTGCCGTCGTCGTTGCTGAAGAAAGCACCGCTGACGAAGCTCCTGCCGTTCCGGCTGATGCCGTTCCTGCCACTGCTGAAAAATCCGCAGAGGAAGGCGCAGAAAAGGCTTAATTTATTAAGCTTTAAGTTGCTCAAAATGTACGCCGCAGAGGTCTGCGGCGTATTTTTTTATCCATAATGTGCCATCACTTAGTAATGCGCAAGTTCGGAGTAAATAATTGTCCGCCAATCCCTTTTTAGAGTTAGGGCTCTCAGAAAAGCTTGTTAATTCTCTTTCTTCTTTAGGTTTTGAAGAACCGACGCCCATTCAGACGAAAGCTATCCCGGTTCTTTTAGAAGGGAGAGATGTTCTGGGTCAGGCTGCCACCGGAACCGGGAAAACGGCCGCCTTTTCACTTCCGCTGATTCAACGCTATTGTTTGGATACCGAACCTGGAAAACCTCAGGTGTTAATTCTCACACCGACCCGAGAACTTTGTATTCAAGTTTCGGAAGCCATTAACAGCTTTGCCAGAAGTTCAGGCGTTTATGTTTTGCCAGTGTACGGCGGACAAGATTACTCCCGCCAAATCAAAGCCCTTTCCAGAGGTGTTCAGATCGTTGTAGCAACTCCGGGTCGAGCTCTTGACCATATCCGCAGAGGGACGCTTAACCTGACTGAAATTAAAGCGGTCGTGCTGGATGAAGCCGATGAGATGCTGGACATGGGCTTTGCCGAAGATTTGGAAGCGATTTTTGCAGCCCTTCCGGAAAAACGCCAGACCGCACTCTTCTCGGCGACATTACCGCCGAAAATTGCAAAGATTGCTGAAAATCATTTGCATGATGCCTTCCACATCCTCATTCCGAAAGAAAAAGTTCCGGAAGGAGAACAACCGAAAGTTAAGCAGTCCGCTTACATCGTCGGACGTAATCACAAAACTGCAGCATTGGGACGAATTTTGGACATTGAAAGTCCTCGACTTGCCATTGTCTTCGCACGTACGCGAAACGAGGTTGATGAACTTGCGGAATCCCTCCGCGGAAGAGGCTACAGTGTCGAGCCCCTTCACGGCGGCTTAGACCAAGCCCAGCGCGACCGAGTGATGAAACGCGCAAGAGCCGAACAGGTAGATGTCATTGTCGCGACAGACGTCGCTGCACGAGGAATTGATATTGATCACCTGACTCATGTCATCAATTTCGGTATCCCTTCTTCTGCGGAAACATACGTCCACCGCATAGGAAGAACCGGACGAGCAGGCCGAGAAGGCACTGCGATTACGATTTTGGAACCTCGTGAAAGCCGCTTGCTTAAGAACATCGAGCGATTGACAAAGAGAAAGATCACCTTGCTTTCTGTTCCTACGGCTACGGATGTACACGCAAAGAGGCTGGACCTGACTAGGAGCTCTATTCACGAGATTCTGGTTAATGAGTCTGACTTGGGTAAGTATCGCTCCGTTGTTGAGAACCTTGCAGATGAGTTCGATATTCTTGACGTTGCGGCAGCCGCCGTGAAGTTCGCGAATGAAGCAAATTGGAAGGATGTTTCCGAGATCGAACTTCCTGATGATCTTTCCTGGAAGAAAACGCCTCGAGAAGAACGCCGCGATAAAGGTGAAAGAGGAGAGCGTACACCGCGTAAAGAGAGAGGCCCTCGTGAACTGTCACAAGGCATGGTACGTCTCTTCATCGGAGCCGGTCGTGAAGCCGGAGTCCGTCCTCAAGATCTTGTCGGCGCCATTGCTAACGAAGCAGGGATACCTTCAAAGTTAATCGGTTCTATTGATATCGCAGACAGATTCTCTCTCGTTGAAGTTGATGAGAATGTCGCACAGGATGTCATTTACGCTCTGAGAGATGCTTTCATAAAGGGACGTCAGTGCGTAGTAAGATACGACCGGGAAGGCTCTCCGAAATCCTATCCGAGTAAAAAAGAAGGAAAAGATTACGAGAAACCTTCACGTAAAGGCAAAGGAAACAAGAAAGCATACAAATGAGCAATAAGAGCATCCGTCTGATTGTCGGACTTGGAAATATCGGTGATGCCTACAGAGGCACCAGACATAATGCAGGATTTCATTTCGTTGATGAAGTCGCTGATAAATACGCTGCACGATTTCAGACGGATCGGAAATTTTTTGGTGAGGTTGCAAAAGCAAGGATAGGAGGAGCGGAAGTTATTCTTCTCAAACCCTCTACTCTGATGAATTTATCCGGGAAGTCTGTTGCGGCTATCAGCACTTTTTACAAAATAAGTCCCTCTGAAATTCTCGTTGCCCACGACGAGCTTGACCTTCTTCCGGGAACTGTAAGATTAAAGATCAGCGGGGGCTCTGCCGGGCACAACGGTCTGAAAAGTATCGTATCTTGCCTCGGCAGCTCCGATTTTGCCCGTCTGAGAATAGGTATCGGACACCCTAGAGACAGACAGCTCCAAATCCCAGTTGCCGATTATGTTTTATCTCGACCGCCGAAAGAGGATCTAGAACTTATCTCGTCAGCAATTGAAAAGGCTCTAGCCTGTATAGATGAAATTGTTGATGGAGATTTTTCTCGCGCCATGTCAGCTCTTAATGAAAAAACCGATTCTCGTAAGTAGCTGCCTTCTGGGCTGCAGGGTGCGTTTCGACAAAACTTCAAAGCCTTTGCCGAAAGAGTGTCTTGTAGTCCTCGAGCAAAAATTTAATATTGTTGGTGTCTGTCCTGAAATTCTAGGCGGCCTTCCTTGTCCCCGCCGACCGGCTGAAATTTCTAAAAATCACCAGGTCCTAACGCAAAGCGGACAAGTTCTTTCAACTTTTTTCTTAAAAGGAGCCCACGGGGCTCTGAATATCTGCAAGAATTACGGCATCCAACTAGCTGTTTTAAAGTCTAAAAGTCCGTCTTGCGGATTTGGAAAAATCTACGACGGAACATTTTCCGGTTGCTTAATTAACGGAAACGGAATTACTTCCGATTTGCTGATTAAAAACGGCGTTAAAGTCATTAATGAGTCAGAACTTGATGCCTGGCTCAAAATTGTAAAGGAATAAAGATGGGTTTGAAATGCGGAATCGTGGGCTTACCTAACGTTGGAAAGTCCACATTATTTAACGCGTTAACAAAAGCGGGAATTGCAGCGGAGAATTATCCTTTCTGCACTATTGAGCCGAATGTCGGTATCGTTGAAGTACCCGACCCTCGCCTGGCTAAGTTAGCTGAAATTGTTTCTCCCCAGAGAATAGTCCCTGCGACGGTCGAATTCGTAGATATTGCGGGTTTAGTAGCAGGCGCTAGTAAGGGAGAAGGCCTCGGAAACCAGTTCCTGGCCAATATTCGTGAATGCGACGCTATTGCTCATATCGTCCGCTGTTTCAATGACGATAATATCGTCCATGTCGCAGGCCATGTCGACCCGCTGGAAGATATCTCTGTAATTAACATGGAGCTTGCTTTAGCTGACCTTGCTTCTGTGGATAAGCAGCTGAATAAATACACTAAACAAGCACGCTCCGGCGGTGACAAAGAAGCGTTGAAACTCGTCACAGTTTTGGAAAAGATTCGCCCCGTACTCAATGAAGGCAAACCAGCAAGAAGCGTTGACCTATCTAAGGACGAAAAAGCCGTCATCAAGCAGCTTTGTCTCCTGACGATGAAACCGGTCATGTACGTTGCCAACGTAGAAGAAGACGGTTTCGAGAACAACGCCCTGCTTGAAGAAGTAAAAGCGGTCGGTGCTGAGGAAAAAGCTCCGGTGGTCGCAGTATGCGCCAAGATTGAAGCCGAGATCTCCGATCTTCCCGATGAGGAAAAACAAATTTTCCTGGAAGATATCGGTATGCATGAACCCGGCCTGAATCGAGTCATTCGAGCCGCTTATCAACTTCTAGGACTGGAGACATACTTCACGGCTGGCGTGAAAGAAGTCAGGGCATGGACAATCCATAAAGGCGACCTGGCCCCCCAGGCAGCCGGAGTCATTCATACTGACTTCGAAAGAGGTTTCATCCGCGCTCAGACCATCAGCTACGACGACTTCGTACAGTACAAAGGCGAAGCGGGCGCCAAGGAAGCCGGGAAACTGCGTGTAGAAGGTAAGGATTATGTGGTTCAGGACGGCGACATCATGAACTTCTTATTCAACGTTTAGTATGGCCCTCACGAGCACAAAACAAAGACAGGAAATTGGCAACCGCCTCAAAGAAGAACGAGAACGACTGGGTTACAGTGAAATTCAAATTGCCCAGCTTCTCGGGATTCCCATCGACGCTTATATTCGATTTGAGGAAGGATTTGCAGATCCCGGAATCTACCGTATGCCTCGTTTGTCTTCTATAGGCTTTGATGTCCTCTACATCATCACAGAGGAACGGCATATTCCCGGATTAGAAGAAGATCTGCTTCTTCAAAAATTCCGGTCTCTTTCTCTAAAAGGAAAAGTGTCGGTATTCAATACCATTGATGCACTTGAAAGGTTGGCGCCTAATCTAAAGAGAAAGATTCGAAGTGTGAAGCGTTCGAAACCCGAATAAAACAAAGCCTCGGTCCCAATGCCGAGGTTTTATTTTGGGCGCTTCAGATACAACAAAACCTCTTGAACGGTTAAGTCCAAGAGGTTTGTCTTTTATGGAGAGCCCG